>Ga0126342_10014756_pt1 | contig 13760 bp, 13 predicted proteins | sample Cyp1metagenome_FD_92528 | JGI IMG/M metagenome (GOLD analysis project Ga0126342, IMG submission 92528) | Coral microbial communities from Lord Howe Island, Old Settlement Bay, Australia - Cyphastrea 1 metagenome | ecosystem: Host-associated > Invertebrates > Cnidaria > Coral ...
ATATAATGTAATATAATATAATATAATAAAATATAATATAATATAATATAATATAGTATAATATAATGTAATATAATATAATAAAATATAATATAATATAATATAATATAACAAACAATAATATAATATAATATAATGTACAATAATATAATATAATATAATATAATAAACTATAATATAATAAAATATAATATAATGTAATAAAATATATTATAATATAATATGATTTAATATAATATAATATAACATAATATAATATAATACCACGGGATACCTCCCCATATAATCCATGCAGCAAAGATCCCAGGTCAGGAATAAGATGTATTTCAACCATCGGTTCCCGGAGTCCCTGATGTTGATCGTCTCAAAAAATAGGGCCAGGCGGCCAGGATCGAAGATCCTGGCGCCCAAAGGTATAGGACGTATCAAAAAGGTCTTTCGAAAAAAAAAAAAAAGTGTTTTGATATGTTTTGGTATGTTTTGATATGTTTTGATATGTTTGATCCCCATTTCAAAAAACATCTGGGGAAGCTGGGTGAAAATCAGCCAGACCGGCCAGACCCCCAAAGGATGTTCAAAAACAGTCATCATCCCAATTTGATTAGTATATCATCCCTCCATAACATGGTTTTTTGTTTTCCATAAGATCAAAAACTGGGATTGTTTTCCGGTCATTTTCCATAAGATCAAAGCATCATAATCATAAACATAATATATCATCCCTGTATCATCCAAAGATTACCCTCTGGTAAACTAACATAACGTTGGAAAATCACCATTTTTAATGGGAAAACTCACTATAAATGGCCATTTTCAATAGCTATGTCAGCAGCTATGTTAGTTTACCAAAGGGTATGATGCTTTCCCTCCAAAGATTATGGGATTCCATAGATCTGCAACCATCGACATCCCATGGAGTCGCAAGCCGCCTGGGAATCTTGGTGGGCAAGGTCGCCTTTTAGGGCCGCACATCGAGTCATCGAGTCATGGCGGGATTTCCAGTGGATTCCAATGGTTTCTTACAATTTACCTGTTCCCAGATGAAATATTGGAATTTCACATGATTCGAATGATTTCTTACAATTTACCTGTTTAATATTCCAATGGTTTCTTTTCACATGATGATTCGAGGGATTCCTTTTGGCTATCATCATTTACCCTCTGGTAAATTAACATGACGACCCTGGCAGTCATCGGGGTTGGAAGACTAGTTTCCATGAAAAATTGGTGATTTTCAGGGTCTATGTTAATTTACCAGAGGGTACCTGTTGTTAAAGGGGGTTCTGAAGAAACCCTCTATATATTCATCAACCAATCAATGGGAAAAATTTGGGACATCTATGGATGATTCGATCTTTCTGCGGACTCGAATCAAGGTCAACCACCAGCCCATTGTACCCTTGCTAACCTCAACCCGATGGCTCTCCATTCATCCGATGGCTTCAAAAATGTCCCTCTCTCCCTGCTGCTTATCACGTGGATTCCCCAGTCCCGGCGTAAATTTCTTGAGAAAATCCTCGCCAAATCGCAAATCCAAGTATATTTAGATACCATTTCTGAATCATGGGAAACTTACCGGGAAAAAAAAAGGACCAACTGAAGATGATTTGTATTATCTTTGCTATTAACACATTATAATCACTAGTTTTGTTAATTCCTCGTATCAACAAATCATTATCTGTTTTATGTTCCATCTTCTGATTTTCTCAAAACTTAAAAAAACAAAAACGGCCCATGTTCATTTTTCTATGTTCTATTTTCCAATCAATATCTGTTCTATTTTCTCAAAGAAATGGTGAAAAATCTTCGATTGGTCCCAGCATTTCGCCCCGGCATCGGCGATGCCACCTCCAACAAGCGCGAAGTGTTCACCTCATAGAGCTCCATGGGTTGTTTGTTGACCTGGCGTCGCTTCGCAAAACGTGGGGAAAATCATGGCCGTTCATTGATATAGGTGGCATATGGTGGGATTGCCCTCTGGTAATTTAACATAACTATGGAAAATCACCATTTTTCATGGGAAAATTCACTATAAATGGTGATTTTCAATAGCTATGTTAAATTACCAGAGGGTATATTGGAATGAATAGCCACCAGAATATATTGTGCTTATCATGATTATCATCATTGATATGTACTTGGAGGTAATAACTATACGTATGTTCAGTGAGATATTGGGTAGTAACCATAATATAATGGTTGAGAATATACTGATATTGGATGATATGTTGGTTCACCTGGCTGTTCATATGTTGATATTCATCCCAATATATAAACTGGTTGGTGGTTTCAACCCCTCTGAAAAATATGAAAGTCGAAGGATTATCCCATATATTATGGAAAATAAAAAATGTTCCAAACCACCAACCAGTAAACCAATATATTATGAATGTGACTTGACCATACTTTTTTCCCTCCAAGCTTCCCACTGAACTGCTGAGGCGGTCCGACATGGTTTCCTGTCACGGGATGCAAACGGTAGATGGAATATTTGGTGGGATACAGGCCATGGAAAACCATGGGATTTTCTTTCATGAGCTCAACCCAATATATTCAAATAGAGGATGAAAATTGAGATATTTACCGAGCCATGAGATCTGGATATATAGAGGCATTAATAATATTAATATAGCAATTAGCAGATGTGAATGGAATACGGATGGTCTCAAAATAGAGGAATTACATGGATTTACGGTCCAGGACATTGTTATTTTCATGGGGAATACGATGGAAAAAACTATGGCAAACTATGGGGTCCAAAATTTTGAGACCCAACTCACAGGATGTCTCTTCTGAGTGGCTGGACACAGCAGATCATCTAAGCTCAGCCATTCGTCTAAGTAGCCATATTACCCTCTGGTAATTTAACATAGCTATTGAAAATCACCATTTATAGTGGATTTTCCCATTGAAAATGGTGATTTTCCATAGTTATGTTGGTTTACCAGAGGGTATATTGGACAAATAAACAGTGATATTGGCCAAACTCGGATCCGAACCGCACAACAGTTGTGGATACGAGGCGCGTAACAATTGTATCTTGTTGTAGGATAGGACTCCTACCAAAGCATGCGCCAGTGTCACATTTCTTCACACATGGTGTTTATCCCAATCGATTTCTGGTCTGATCCAGTAATTCGTTTCTCAAAAAATGAGTGTTACTAGTACGTCATTGGAGATCATCCCATGATTCATCCCATGATTTTTCGGATCGAATATTCCCCGCCTTCTCCATACTATGAGGGATCTTGGCAAAGAGCTTGGTATGCAGATGTTCATCGGGAATTTCATATTCCACCTGGAGTTCGCAGGGATGATCAACAGCCGATTTCTACGTGCTCTCTATGGCTTTTCCATGGCCATCTTAGTTTACTGGAGGATTTTTTGGATACTGAAAATAAGACATGAAGCATCATGAAGCTAGACATAAGTATGGAAAGATCCACCATTACACACTATTTCTATTCTAGGGCCATTTTCAATAGCTTTTTGTATGTTTACCAGAGGGCAAGTTCCTGATCCCTGTGTATTGCGAAGCGCGGAACAGCACCGCCTCGGAGGCGGGATCCGCCAATGCGACGCATTGGCAACGCGTCGCACACGTTGCGATGTTCGAACCAGGTGTGGTCCATTTCTAAAAAAACATCCTAACATTTCTTATAGAATTACCTTAATAACAGTAACTGAGTTTTTTCTGGTAATTCTAAGTGCATGTTCTATCTTTTTCGAGGACATGGGAGATGTCCTGGTGTGCGTTTGAGTCAGCCTCCCATAAAATTGGAGTCAAAATGGTCAAAAAGTCAAGACCGAACCAACTTGTTTTAAACGTAAAAGGGAGCACGAGCACTTGTACCATAGCTAAATAAATAAATAAATATATATATAAATATCTAATATAATATGTCATTAAGGTCAACTGTGGCTAACCCTTGGCATTTTTGGATGAAACGCAACGTTCCATGGTCCAGCGGTTGGAGATCTACCAGATCCAGCCTCGAAGAGGAATTTGCCACCGTTGTTGCCAGTGGTGATCCTGGATGTGGGATGAGATCTTTTTCAAAGTGCTGGATACACATCTGGTTGGTGGTTGACCTACCCCTCTGAAAAATATGAGTTCGTCAGTTGGGATCATGACATTCCCAACTGAATGGAAAGTCATAAAATTCATGTTCCAAACCACCAACCAGACATCAAAACTCGCAGTGTTCTGTGTTTTTTAAATACGGAGAAACTGATGATACACTGATAAATCATGACATATTTATTATGTCGGGTGATTTTTGAAGGTGTCCCAAAATGGGGCAAAACCAAAAGCAGTGGTTTACGATTGGGGTCCGGACCATTTCAAGGATCCACCTTTTGGTGTTCAAATCCCAAGGTCCCAAGGTCAGTAACATCTGTCTTGGGCACAGCATGTTTCAGTTTGAAGCTGGGGGAATTCTCTAAAGAAAATCTCTTTCTGTCACATAGTCTTTGGGAACGACTCAAGTTGGGTCTGAAAATCGCAAAATCCCCAACAGATCCAATAGATACGTAATTAGATTATCATTTACAATTCTTATTCTCGATGCAGATCCATTTTTGGACAAACCCAGTTGCTCCCCGAGCATGCCGCAGCCTACGCCAACCGCTCTCCTGTATTTCTTGTCGGGAATCACCTGGCACAGCGGTGCTAAGAATTGCTGAGGAAAAACTTGAGATCCATTGTCCATCTACATGGGGGTTTCCAGAAATCTAATGGGGGTACCCCAACAGCTGGATTGGAAAATCCCAATCGAAAATGGATGAAAACTGGGGCTACCCCAATTTCAGGAACTCCCCATATGTATCTAATGTGTGTGGGCATACAATACCCCAAAATTGCACTTGTTGAGTAAGGAAAATGATGATAAACCATGTGACCTGGAGGTATGTAGTTTTCGAACACACCCATATATTACAACCATATATTGATTTCAAATACCATGATCAACCATCAAATGTGGGTGTTTCCCTTACCCTCCGGTAAACTGACATAGCTATTGAAAATGGCCCAGTCGAAATAGTTGATGTTCCCATTAAAAAAGGTGGATCTTTCCATAGCGAACTGTTAAATTGCCAGAGGGTAACCCAGCTTTGAAGTTTTTTTCGACATTTTTAAGGTACCAAACCTGCAAGGGCTCCTGGTCATTCCCCTTTTGGGCATCAAATTTGTGTGTTTCCCTTATATTTTCAGGTACCAAACCCATCTTCAGACTCAGAAGGTCTCTTGGTCGCCTTAGCCACGCGGTTCTCCTTCGGCAAACTGCCAGCGGTGTGCATGGCCTGGCCATGGACAAAACATTGGCATCTATTGTGTGTATATATGGGGCATATGTCGAACTAATTAGATGGCTAAACCAACATATGACCAGGGGGACCACTTTGCAGGTAATCATTAATCAATATATATATACCCTCTGGTAACTTGTTACATAGCTATGGAAAGCGGCCATAGAAATAGTGGATTTACCCAGCTAAAAATGGTGGATCTTTCCATAGTTTTCTGTCCAGAGGGTATATGTTTGAATAAGCCATCTGGGGTTCACATCCAAGAACTGCAGCTACCCTCCATTTTCATCCACCAAAGATTGGATTGAAGGGGATTCATTTTGGTGGAAAAATGCGTTAGATGAACGGTTCTCCCCCGTATTGGCAAATTGAGTGTTTTGCAAAGTCTTTGGGTAACATGATACAGTCAATATTCTTGGATAGATATGTATATTATATATATACACAATTATATATATACGCACGTATATATCTCCCATTAGGTACATGTACATACTCACCAAAAACACATTTGATATCCATGGACCCATCATTGATATTTATATGATATGATGATATATGATGCATGTTGTTATCAATATCAATCACCCATAGCCCCGTTCACATCCCCATAAGAGGTCAGCGGATGCCTTTGTGAGCCACTCGGCTCCCCAGTCAGCACTGTGGAGCATATCCTCTGTCCTGTGATGGAGCCACGAAACAAAGAAAAAGGACTGGGAATCTGAATTCTATGGTAAAAGATATGTAAAGATATGTAAAGATCATGGTATTTTACCAACAGATTTTATGATCCCGTCTCTATGGTAAAGATATGTAAATATCATGAATTCTATGGTAAAATGATGTAAAATGTAGATCATTCTCATCAAGACTGGGAAGAATCGGAGATTTTACCAATAGAAAAAAATGAAAAAAAAAAGATTTTTTTAGAGAAACCGGGGGGGAATTCCACACACAAAACGAGATCTTACCAACCCTTTAGTGGACACTCTTTTCTGGGGATAGAACCTCTCACAACATCGAAGTTCCACTGATAGGTCAACTCCCAACACCAGATTGCAGCTCCGGAAAAAAACGACAGGTCCTAACCGTAACCTTAGATACCACTTGAGTCAACTTGAGAGAAAATGAGCGGCTCAGTAAATTTTGATTGACGGATCTGCCAATATGAAATATCCAATTGAATCAAGGATCAAGTTGCATCACAGTAATGATCGTACGAGAAATTGAGTATACCCTCTGGTAAACATACAAAAAGCTATGGAAAATCACCATCTTTAATGGGTAAATGAACTATTTCTATGTGCCATTTTCAATAGTTATGTTAAATTACCAGAGGGTACATCTCTAGAAATGCTTTTCCAGTTTCCTATCGCAGTGCCTGTTGTGGATGGATCAGGCCATCAAATATCCCACAAACGTACGGACACGCCGTTCATGAAGGCCTTCCGAATCACCAACCCCTGGCATACAGAATCTAAATATCTAGAATCTAACCCACCAAACGTATTTCCGGATGAAAGTTTGATATTTTTTCCCACAATTGCCAATTGGTTCAATGTTTCCACATGTTTCCATGGTCAATCTTTGGTTGTCCAACAAAAGAAAACTTTTTATGGTGATGTTCATTTGAGTTCCATTTATAGTTTTCCATTTGGAGGTTTCCTGAAATGGGGGTACTTTCAAATCATCCATTTTAGTAGGATAATCCATTATAAACCATCTATTTTGAGGTACCCCCATGGCCATGGAAAGCCCCACAAAAATAGCGCCAGGGAATGTGTCTATCTTGGCGGTTTCGGAGTTAAAAAAACATGGATAAATTGTCTCCTGCCAGTTCCAGGACCTGCAGTGTAGTCATATTCCAGTAGCCATTTGGCGAAAAATATCCCATATTTGTCTGAATATGCTCCCATATTTGCACTGAATATATTTGGTATATATATATATATACATTTGGTATATTTTACCACCAGTGGTATATCCCATGTTCAGACACGCCCATGTTCATAGACAAAATTGCCATTTATGATAATCATGATCAACCAAATCTATGAACATTGTGTATATTTTCATAGACACCCCATTTTCAGACACGCCCATGTTCATAGACAAAATTGTACATCATGGCGTATACAGCCAATTTTGTCAACAATTACAGTATGATCATCGTTTCCCCATTAAAATCACCATGAATGAACATGATACGCCATGTTTCCCCATTAAAATCACCATGAATGAACATGATACGCCATGTTTTTCCATTATATAAAATCACCATAATTAACATCAAAATCACCATTTATATCCATTAGAATCACCATTTATATCCATTCAAATGACGATTTTCATGGGAAAACGATGATCACCAAATCCTTCATCCTTCGGTTTACCCATTCATCCACCGCCCGTCTCCAGGGAAAGGTGATCCCGTAGAGCATGCCTTTCCTCACCTTGAGGCGCGGGGAGATCGATTGGGGATGATATACCATTGATATTATAATATGTATATATATAATGTGATATACCATACATACATATATACATATATATATAATATAGATACACATACAGTGTATGTATATATATATATACAGTGTATGTATATATATAATATAACATGGTATTATGAAATATAGATTCAGAAATCTATTAAAATACCATTGATATCTCTGGGCAAACTATATTAACCATGATTCCGGTGAGGTCGCAGTGAGGTAATTGTAATTTGCCCAGATACATCGATTCATATCTATTAAAATACGTGCATAAATCATCCATATTAAATGTATAATATCGTATTGTATCATATACATGTAATATGGTGATAATATAGTGGTGTAGTATGTCCTTTGGATGATTATATATATATACATCTAATATGTATTACATATATATATATAGTTACATTAAATATAATCATATGTGTATATATATAATCATGTGTATATCGGTAACATATTAATATGGGGATAGTAGAGTAATGTATAATATATCGTTAGACGCCCTATGGATCCAAGGCTAACCTTCTCAGGAATTCAGGAGGTGTTTGGCTCCATAGGGAGCGATTACAATCAGCCATTTTTTTAATCAACCCCAAGTCATAGATGCCCAAGTCATTGCGAAGCCTGGAAATATGAAGTAAATATATGATCTGTAACATCCTGAAAACGGTTCTATCTCATCTCTTTGGGGGTTGCTATAATATAGTAGTGGATGATATATCAATGACACTACAAATCATTATGTTAATGGATATGCAATGCTTCGTACACAGTGTACAGTATACTTTCATCGGATATCAATATTGATGAACATTGTGATTCTTGGCAAGGTATGTTTCACAGATGTTAATGGGATGTAAAATGAAATGGGAAAGAATACAAACACAAATGGGATAGAATGGGATTGTCACTTACACATAGGCATAGGTGAACTAAGGGTTTGTTGTGATTGTAAGACACACATATCGATGGTGAGCAATCCAACCAATTTTCACAAAATTTCGGGGCTCCACTTTGTGAGAACGGGATTACCTTAAGAAAAATGGGGATGTTTACCAAACATTATATGGGCATATCATTACCGGCTAAGGGAAAAACAATCAATGCCACAGGGCTCAAAATGGATGATCTCATCACATTTACCCTCTGGTAATTTAACATACTGTAGCTATTGAAAATGGCCCAGTCGAAATAGTGGATGTTTTCCCATGAAAAATGGTGATGTTTCATAGTTTTTTGTGTGTTTACCAGGCTGGGTACTCCCCACTTTTCCCATGTTTTCCCATGTTTTCCCAGGTTTTCCCAGGTTTTCCCATGTTTTCCCAGGTCTTCCCATCAAAGCATATCGAAAAATACCAAGACTTCCTCACCTTGGTGTGATTCTCTGTGACCGTCTCATTGGTGATGGTCTTCCAGGATGGGACCTCGCCAAACTCCGGCGTTGCGGTTGATCTCATGGGGATTTGATGATTCAATAAGACTGTCAGTGATGTTTTAATAGGTTTTAAGAGGTGTTCATCATTGGTTTTTCATAGTGAATTAAATAATTAATGGGTTTTAATGGGATTTTATGGGATTTTATGAGGTTTTTCATGGGGTTTTTTCATGGGATTTTTCATGCGATTGAATGTTGAATTTCCATGGGATTCCATGAAATAGCGAACGGATGGGATCTCTGTGGGTCAAGGAGTCCTTACAAAGGTGGGGGATTGAACAGTCACTGCTGATGATAATTGGAAACATCTGATGATACCCTCTGGTAAACTAACATAGCAATGGAAAATCACCATTTTGAATGGGAAAATCCACTATAAATGGCCATTTTCAATAGCTATGTTAAATTACCAGAGGATAATCCGTGTCATTTTTGAGGCATTCCATTTTCAGACAAACCCATTCAAGAATGGCAAATGAATCATATCAATCATGAGTCATATCAGTTCAATTCCTTGAGAACAAATTGACAATCAAAGATTGTTTAGCAGATTAAAGCTAGTTTATAACTCACAACAAGTCAGGCTTAGTGATACATGATGTCTGATACATTACCCATAGGATCCATGTATGCCATATATGGTAACATTTACCATTAATATACCCCAGTCATGTTAGCATATATACCAGCACCACGAATCCTATGGGTTATGACTCAGATATGACTATCATCATGTCATTATCCAGGTCTCCAACGAACATTTTGGACATATTTTGGACATCCGTGACAGTCATGTCCCGTCTTTGACAGTCATCCCACACGCCGTCAATGACCTACTTGGGGAGTGCCTATGGCATGGAAAAATCTGCTGGTTGATACTAAGATGTCCATAGATGTTATCTTTGTTGTCGGTGTTAAAAAGAGTCTGTTTATGTCTGTTTGATACCTATCTTATCAGCTAGTTCCATCTTGCTTTCGTCCGCTTTCATTTCCCCTAAAGTTCATGAAAATCTGGAATGTCCACCATTTACACAGCATTTCTGAACGGGTTCCCCCATGGGTACCCCGATGGTTTGCGCGCTTGTCCCCCTCCCGCGTCCAGCCTTTCGCTTGAGTTCCCGTTTGCACCTGGTGATTATGAATGCTGGGATCACAATCGTAGGTAGCCAAGGTCCGAAAGGTGAAACCCACCAATCATAAATGGTCATCAAAAATGGGATGATGTCTAACATTATTAAACATCATTAAGATAATTCTGGGGATAACATTATCATTAATTAACAGTATCATTCAGATAATTCTGGAGATAATGTTTACATTCTTCATATTCTGAGTAAATTGAGCTGAAAAGTTCAGCGGTCTTCCATGTTTGGGGGATGGCTACCCCAGCATTACTAACCGTTGTGACCTTGCGATGTGAAGTCAGGACATGTTCCACTGGTAAAGCGGAATCCACAAGGGCATATCAGTGCTATTGGGATAATTGATTGGATGATTATGCGGATGATAATTCTGATAACAACGTGATTATTGGGAATGGTTTATTGTTGTGGATTTCCGCATCCAATAATGCATATCTCTACTAATTGATCGGATATATGTACTAACATGGACAAAGATGGGAAAGTTGTATCCCAGGATTCATACGTGTTCACATCATCATCTACGGTGACGTTAGTTTTTTTGTTGATAAAATCAGATCATATCAGATATTCTACTTTCGCGATCTAAAAAAAAGAAAAAACATGACATGGCCATCCACCACAAAAAAAAACTGCTTGCAAAAAAAAAAAAAAAAAACTTCATCTTCAACGGTTTTGACACATATCATATATAGCTCCGGGTACAACTATCTAGCATGGTCCATTTTTGGGAATTTGAGGCATCCATCCCTATGGGTAGTTGATGACCATTCCCCTTTTGAGGAGGTGGGAAACCCCAAACTGGGAGATTTCATACACCATGGATTGATATCATATGATATAATAATGGTATCATAATGGTTATGATATATGATTTACCATAATATGGCATATAGGTGTATTCTGGTAACAATTATATGGTGCTATGTACCATCCGTGAGGACTGGATTTGGGGTACCATGACGTAGGAATCTCCGAAAAACCTGGGAAAACACACCATGTACCATCTGGTGATTTAACAGTTTGCCATGGAAAGATCCACCATTTTTAAGTTCGGTAAACCATCTATTTCGGCCATCGAAAAACCATGGCGAACTGTTAGTCATATCCAGAGGGTAAATCCATGGAAATTGACAGCACGTTGGCAGCACCTTTGATGAATACGCCACTCCACTTCGCTCATGTGATCGGGCTTCACTTCCGCCGCCTGCACCCTGGGCGAACGGAGGGGCGACGAACGAAGCCACCATGGATTGATGTGGAATTGATGACATTCCGCTGCAGGTCCTTATAAAATGAAGATAATGATATATACATACATACATATATATATATATATGTATAGTATATATGTGGGTTGTTCAAAATTATGGTTCCTCAAAACTGGTTGGTGGTTGGTGGTTGACCTACCCCTCTGAAAAAATTGTTCAGTTCGTCAATGGGGTTGGGATGACATCCCATATTCCATTTCTTTGGAACATCAAAAATTCCATGGTTCCAGTCACCACCAACCAGTAATGATTGATGGTTATCAATGGTTACTAGTGGTTATTACCAATTGATGATTATTAATGGTTACTAATGGTGATGATTGATGGTTATTAATCTAATGGCTATTGACGTGGTTTGTCCATGGGAAAATCCTATCTTTTCAAAGATCAATGGATTGGTTTTGTTGGGGAAAATCTACACCGGAAACCAGAGTGATTTTCCCATGAAGACCATAGGGTTTTCCGGTGAAAATTTTCCCGTGAAAACCAATCCATTGATCTTTGAGAACTGGGGGTACCCCCCATGACTGGGAAACCTCTGCCCGGCTTGGTTCCCCGACTTCCCAGCCATGTTATCATGTTTCATCCGATGACCAAATTGGCCGTGATTTGGGAAATCCACTACGACTGGGGAATCTCATAGGGAATATATATATATATATATACATATATTAAATAAATATATATATATATATTAAAAATATATTATGTGTTTTACTTTTTTGCGCTATCAAATCCAAGTTTTCCTGTAAACCAACATTCTTTTTGGCTATGGAAAATCCACCATGTTTGGCATGTTAAAACTCACGTCCGAACGGGTAAGCCATTCATTTGAGCTATTGTGAGTTTACTGAAAGCTCTGTTTGAGTACCAGATAGGTATGCCGTATGCCCCTGTGTTTTTGAGTAACAAATTTAACCATTAGCTTCACCAACTGCTTCCCTGGGATAAGACGGTTCTATATACAACAAAAATCACCAAGCTGAGACAAAAAAGGCCGTTTTTATTGGGAGAGTTAGCCATTCACCATCCTTTTTTCATGTACATTCGCCAACTATTTCCCAGGGATAATATGTATGCGTGACTTGATTCGATTTATATACACCGGTCAATAGCTACGTCGCCTTCACGACTCATAGACACTAATGATCACGAAAAACCACTAAAAAGATAGGTGGCAAGAATGATTGAAGCTCTCAAGAGAACTGGTTGGTGGTTGACCTACCCCTCTGAAAAATGATGGAGTTCGTCAGTTGGGATGATGACATTCCCAAAATATGGAAAGTCATAAAATTCCATGGTTCCAAACCACCAACCAGATAATGAACAAAAAATACAAACCCTGGTAAACGTTTACATAACTATGGAAAATCACCATGTTCAATGGGTATTCATCAACTATTTCTATGTTCCATTTTCCATGTCGCTTTTTGTATCAACTTACCAGGCCGGGTACATCCCATAGGCGTCAGCCGAGTCGGGTCACACTTGTCCATGAATCTTCTCCCAGGAAATCGCCGGATCTTCGAAGGGCTCCCATGGCAACAGCACCATGGCTACTGAAGGCGGCACTTTGCGACACCGTTTGAGGCCAGAGACATTGATGTTTTCGTGGCTCTTAGTTAATAGATGTTGTTTAGTCCATTTGTCATAATTCATCATGCTTCACTCTTCACATGTTTCGGAAGAGTTGGCGGTTTGTTTCTTAGCAGGAGCTGAATTTATTGACGTCTCCTCGTGTCTGATGTTTCTTATTCTGCTATTAGCTGCTAAAGCTGCGGAAAAAATCTCTAGTTATTTAACAGTTTGCCATGGAAAAGAACCCATTTCTAGATGACAAACATGATGATTTAGAAAAAATTACCCATTAAATTTTCTGATTTTCCATAGCTACGTTTTCCATCACCGGAGGGCAAGATTCATAATTCTAACTCTCACATTTGCATTCGTGAAGCTGACCCTTCTTTATGTTTTTGGAATATCATAGGTTGTTTTAGGTACACATCTTGTGCAAGCAGTGCTGGCAATACCCACACTCAATTTGATTCTGTTTTTCTCCCCTTTCATGTTGCTTTCCAAACTTGTACCTTTTCCATTG
>Ga0126342_10014757_pt1 | contig 13759 bp, 12 predicted proteins | sample Cyp1metagenome_FD_92528 | JGI IMG/M metagenome (GOLD analysis project Ga0126342, IMG submission 92528) | Coral microbial communities from Lord Howe Island, Old Settlement Bay, Australia - Cyphastrea 1 metagenome | ecosystem: Host-associated > Invertebrates > Cnidaria > Coral ...
TAGACTGCGCAAAAACGTTTTTGGTGTATCATCTTAGGGGCGCAGCATTTTGACACCACTCCTCTCCCACTACACTACCTTTCGTCCGCCTCCGCCTGCTCTCAAGTCTTTACATGACACCTGAATGACACTCACGGTGACACTCACGGTGACACTCACCTTGTTTCTTTTACGGCGTCGTTGCGTCTCTCGTGTCAGCGCGCCAGGTCTCAGCTGCGGCGCGATTCTGCTCTTCGCATCCCTGCGCAACGCCTTTCCTTCCGTGGAGCTGCCATTGAAGCACTTCGTTGCTCGCAGAAATGCGCCACCTTTCAACATGTAGAAACACGTAGAAACAATTAGAAACACATAATAGATCGATGTAGATCACATAGGTACTTCCTGAACACATGGTGAAGAGGATTTCAACCTTGTTGCCTGATGTTGTTTGCGTCCGAGGCCCCCACTGAGACTATTGGTTTCTTGGAGTTCGAAGCATTTCTACGTGCCGGGGAATTCCAAACCCAGTTGCGAGACCATTCCTATTTTACAGAATCCATCAGAAAAACAAAGCCAAGCCAGTGCATTCCCCCTTGGAATTTCCTCTAAAATGCCTCAACCCGCGTTATCCCAACGCGTCTCTTTAGATGTGCCATGTTGGTAGTTATACGTGGGTACATGTTTTTCGTCTAAACAATTCGGTGCAAATTGGAAAAAGTCCATGTTAGCCACGTGCCTTTTCCAATACTTTTTTGGTCTGACTTCACAGCAGCAGTTTCCGAGCAAAGGTGTCAGTACCCGTCTTGACCGTCTTGACTGTCTTGACTTGCGTAAAGGAATCCTGAGATCGTTTTCTGGGGGTAGCACAGCAATTCTATACAGCTGATTTTCCATCTACTGCACGGTAATATGTCGTACATTGTCGTACATTTCTTGCATTCCGTTTGTTTCGTTTGCAGTGATCCTGAGATATCTTGAGTTCAAAGTGCTGAGGTGTTAAGGATGAGCCTGAGGTGGCACCAGAAGAAGGCACACAAAAACTCGTTCAGATTCTGCCGGCGTCCAGCGTCGAGCGTCCTAGCCAGGTGAGGAGCCGGAACAGGACTTTTCCGTACGAGCCAAGGCCCCGTACTCTACGTCTTGTCGCAGCTTGTCGCATCTTGTCACTCTTTGTGGACTCGGCTTTACTTGTCATTCTGTATGACAACATATTCCAAGACCAAGGAAAAAACAATTTGGAAAGACATAGACAGACCGTCGACCCAAACATATCAAAGCGAATGTCGGGAGACAGATCAATCCCTTTCTCATACAGGAATTCATCGCACAGCCCTGGCCGTGCTTGGTCTTCCATATTTGTATTGCTGCATCATGTTGCATCATGCTTCATGTTTCATCGATATGTTCCGATTCGATCCGATTTGTTGCATTGTATCGTTGCTCTATCTTTTGCGTCTTCGCCGACAGGAGGCCAAGGAGAAGCCAGCACCGCCTGTTTCCCGCCACTCGGAATCACCGATGGAGTGATCATGAGTGATCCGAGCAGCCACGAAGAATCACAGCATGTGAACTTTCAAGTTGAGAGACATATGAGACATGGATGAATCAATATGGAATTAAGAGGATTAAGAGGAGGATTCATATGTCGATTAGATGTTTCTAAAAAGTGAAGCCATTTGAAGTGCTGAATCCTGTGGGGTTCGAGGCCGCATCATGGCCACGTTGGCAGATGGTGTTGCTTGGCCTCATCACTGCAAAAAACACGAGGTAAAGCTGTTGAGAGCTTTGCAGTGAAATGGAACGTGCTGACATGACTTATTTGAACAGCTGTTGAGTCAGGTCAGCTTCCATTGTTTCTCTCATGAACCCACTATATACTGGACTGAGCTCTTTTTTGATGCTGCTCTTGGAATTGCTAGTTTTACGTGTTTCCCTTTGACCAAAGCAAGCCACTTCTCTTGGCGGCAACTTGGTTTTGGAGACAAGTGTGGAGCGTTCATTTGCGACCTATGTATTCTTTTGAGCATCCTACTTGTGGGAAACGATCTTGCTGATAGTTCTAGGATTTTTCCAGAATATTTGGAGTCACAAGTGAAAGCTTGCAAGAGCCAGTTGCGTTTCACAGAGCTTTACAAGGCCTTCGCTATGGGTTTCTCTGTGATCTTCCACAGCATGCCGAGCACTCACTTCGCACGTGAGCCTTTTCAAATCTTTGCGCTTTTGGTAGGCTTGTGATGGCTTGTGCTCTTTCTGGCGGGACTGGAATTGCATTTCAATTGTAGGATATTGATGGATAGAGCGCATCTAAGATGCGATCAAAGCCCCTGCCAAGGCAACAAAACATGAAAGGCAATATTGTTTGGAATGCTGGTGGCACAGTCAATTTTCGTTTCCAGGATGACCCTGGTGATGTTTGAAATTGCTCGATGTGTTTTGATCCCATCGCAGGTACTTCGCCCTTGGGTTCCGGTGTTTTCCATATCAGTTTGCCACAAGCCATGTTGGAGGAGCAAGTCCTGCAGGCGCTCGTGTTTTGTCATCGCCTGAATTTCAGTTCTGCGTGGTTGAAAGGCTGATCTATGTTGATTTGCTTCGGGAAAGAGAAAATGATGTTGGACGGCTTCGCTAGCTATGTTTCTCCGACTTGTTACCTGTGTATCGGATTGTGCACAATGCGTGGGCCACCTGGTGGAATTACGTTCATCCACGTTTAGTAGGAGAATCTGAGCAGAAACTCAGTCTTGAAGACACCCAGTCGACATCAGTCGACTGTGACACTGTGCACTGCCGTGCCATATGCCACAGGATGTCTTGACGCATCGTTGTGCTGGACTCTATGGAGAGACTTGGATGGCTTGGACCACTGGCTCACTCTTGGTCTTGCTGCCGGGAGCCCAATTACAAAGTGACGAAACTTGCTAAACCGAAACCAAGCTGAAACGCTTTTGCAGAATCCCAGAAATATGGGCATGGACAGCATGAGCCTTTTAATGTTTTTAAAGAATCCCGCCTCGACTGCATCTGAGTATATACAAAGAGTTTGCATTTCACCGTAGAAGATAGAGATGCACGATGGACGGGTGGATGTCCTTTTCAGGAACAGACTCAACACTCCGAACCGGAGCAGGTTGGACGTGCTTCTCCACTGTTTCCTGAGGTCTAAATATCTCTTGGAGGAGGAACACACGGCGTCGCGCTACTGGACCAGGCACCACGTGATGGAGTAAGATGAGAGAACAATCAGTTTGACGAAGGCTTGATGAAGGCTTGATGTGTATATATATATATGTATATATATACTGTATAGCCTTCTAAAGTTCTAAAGCTTGTGTCTGCTTGGTAGTTGACCAAGTTGAATTTTGGAGGTTGGCCGGTTGGCTCCAGCAGCAGCATCACCTCTTTTTTTCGACGAGTTGTTGTCTTCGTGTGCTCTTGGCCTTCGAATTGCTGAACGAGTACTACGCCGCTAGGCTCAAAAAAATCAAAGATACGGCACCACAGACGAAAGGTTACACTAGGATACACAGAGTACAAGTGTACATAAACGCCAAATTCGCGTTAGAAACATTTAAAAACCAAATAATGGGATGTAACACGGGATGTATGGGAATATGGGAATTGGGAAGGATCAAAAAAGAGTTTCTTCACCTCGATCGTCGAGGTGCTTCGACCTGAGGACAAGCTGCTTGGCATTTCGCAGTGGGTTTAAGAGTGGATTCATGATGCTTCATGTGGCTTCGTTGACCGGCGAGTCAAGATATGTCAAGATGATGTTGAGAGGTTCGAAAAACATCTCAGAAATTGCACAGCAAACTGCGCTCGAGGCTGATTCGTCTCAAGGAAGTCTTTCCGTTCCTTTCAAAGCTCGTCTCAAGTGTCAAGGCGCACCACAAGATTTAAGTTGCACCATGTTGCACCTCAAGGTCAGCAAATGTGTGACCTGCAAGATGTCATTGCAAGATGTACTGAGGATTTACCAGCCAAGCTCGACATGTGTGCCGACTTTTGCCAGAGGTGCGGCGGTACGGGATTTTGTAAGTTGAATCTGTAACAAAACACCTCAGGACTCGGAGAAGCTGAGAGACTCAAGGATTGTCAAGGATTGTCAAGGATTGTCATGGATTTGGAGATTTCCTGTGGCCAATGCTGGACTCAGAGATCTGCGAAGATCTGCGAAGATCTGCAAAGATCTGCCGAGGCCCCTTCTCCATGCCCCGAAGATCTGCGCGGAGCTACCTGGGTCGCGGAGCTTCGACGCCAACTTCGCCGAGTGGGGCAAGGCAGCAGGGAATACGAACCTCAGAATGTAAGATATGTCAAAGCATTACAATCCTCAATCAGATTGATCCAATGTCTCGCAATTCAAATTTAAAGGCTAAGTTTGGCAGGGTATATCGGTATATCTTTCAAGCCAGGCAAGAAGATTTGAATTCTGAATTCAACATGATTTAGGCGGCAGTTAATCCTTTTCTTGTTCTGGCCCGAGCATGCTGCCTAGGGGCAGTCCCGTGATATGGGAGGCTGCGACACAAGGTGAGCAGTCTGCCCCTGGATGCACGCAAATCGCATCATCACTCCACTGTGACCTTCAATGCGGGCATGTCGATCCTCAGAATGCGTTCAACATGAAAGGTGTCAAGGCAATCCTTCAACAGCTTTCCCAAGCATAGCTTCTAGGGAAAGATTCTGTCACAGTCCAAAGGCTTTTCCACCATGCTTTTGGAGCCAGCTGCAAAAGCGAGCTGCCACAGCTTCCAATGATTCCAAAAAAATGAAGCGATTGTTCCCGGGGCGCGTAGATCTGTGCACCCCACCTTCTGCCAGGAAGCGCTTTCTCAGCAGAACCCAGCACGCATTAGACAATGCTCGAACACCTGAATGGCTTCCCCCCAAGGAAACAAACCTTGAGATGAGACAGAGCCGCAGATGCCGCTCTGCCGCCAGAGGCAGCAGGAGTCGCCAGAGGCAGCAGATGCACCAGAGCTCGATGTCCCAGAGGCTGACGAGGTGAAGGCAAAGGATAACGAGAAACAAAGGAGGACACGGCCAGGCAGAAAAGCAAAGACCAAGTATGAAGTCAAGTTGGGAAAGATCAGGAAGCATCTTGCTCACATTGGCGTGGGCTACCCTGATTGGATGCGGGCCATAGACAGCAGCCAGGCAGCCAGGAGCAAGAAAGCCGGCAGCTGTGGGGATGGCAAGCACGCAGAATTGCAATCAAAGTGACCAAGTTGGCCACAACATGCACAACATGCTCTGGTAAGCTTTAATGCAAGACATGCCTTGACCTCTTGACAAAGACTGGCTACAGCGAGGAGAATGCCTTCAGCTTTGAGCATGTGGAGCAACCTGCTGGTGATGGAGGAAAACGGGGGATTGGAGGAGCTGGACACCGACCAGACTGAGGTGCCGAAATTTGGTTTGCAGGCCGTCTCACCGTGGCAGAAGCAGAAGCGAATTGGCACTGCGATGGGGCGCTCGTCAAGCTGCGCATGCCCGTGCAGGCGCCTGCACCTGCACCGCCTCCTCCTCCACCTGACCGATTAGGGTGAACACAACATTGAGTGCCTCTTGCTATCTGAAGCTGTTAGGCATATCTCCCCACACACACACACAGAGATATAGAGAGGAATCATGTGTCAACGCTGTTGTTTGTTTTGCATGTGTTTTTTGGCGGTTTTGGACGATTAGACAAGATGTCTAGTCCATCAATTTTTTCGAATTCTCAGGTGAAGCAGACTGTCTGAGGCAACTCAGATGGTGCGCCTTGTGCTCTGTGGTGATTGTGCTCCTGAGCCTGCGGTGTGGGGCTGCTGGCATATGTTGTACCGCGTCTTCTTCAGTAAGGAGGGAAATCAGTACGACCGAGTACAACCGAAATGGGTGCGGGGAGCCCTGGAGGAAGCAGCACCTTATCAAATATGGTATGTTGAGATGAAAGGTGAGGAAAAGATGCGCAAGTTCAATCAGCAGGTAGGAGCACTTCCTAGTCGGGGGAGACATGGGAGGAGGCAGAATGGAATGAGACCATGAAGATCACGACGAAACTCTAGCACTTCAAAGCCCCACAGCCTGAGCCTCTTGACTGCTGGAGCTTCTCGAACCAAGAGCTGCCGGAAGCTGTGTCTCGGCTGTCGGCATTTTTTTGCCGTTGTTTTTCTCAACTTCGGATGACTAGACAGATGGTCTTCTTCGTTCAAACTGGAGAAAGAGAAGTGAACCATACAGCATTCTCGTACACCAGAGATAGCATGTGTCTGAATGCTTATTTTGCGTTTTTCATGTCCCTACACGCTCTATACCATGTGTATATAAATATATATATATATATGTATGTATGTACGTACGTACGTACGTATGTATGTATGTGAGTATGTATGTAAGTAAGCAAGTAAGAAAGTAAGTAAGTATGTATGTATGCATGTATGCATGTATGTATGTATGTATGTGCGTATGAATGTATGTATGTATGTATGTATGTATGTGATGTAACGTAACGTAATGTAACGTAACGTAATGTAATGTAATGTAATCTAATGTATGTATGTATGAATGATATGTATGGTATGTGTGTTATGTATCTTGTGTATGTTATTTATGTTTTTTTTATGTTATGTATGTTCTGTATGTTGTGTATGTTTTGTATGCTATGTATGTTGTGGTATGGTATGTTATGTTATGTTATTTTATGTTGTGGTATGTTATGTATGTATTGTATGTATGTATGTTTTGTATGTTATGTATGTTATGTATGTTCTGTATGTTGTGTTATGTTATGTTATGCTATTTTATGTTATGGTATGTTATGTATGTATGTATGTATGTTTTGTATGTTATGTATGTATGTTATGTATGTTTTGTATGTATGTATGTATGCATGCATGTATGCAATGTATGTATGTATGTATGTATGTATGTATGTATGTATGTATGTATGTATTAATGTAATGTAATGTAATGTAATGTAATGTAATGTAAGTATGTATGTATGTATGCATGTATGTATGTATGCATGCATGCATGCATGTGTATGTATGTATGTATGTGTGTATGTATGTATGTATGTATGTATGTATGTATGTGTGTATGTGTGTGTATGTATTTATGTATGTATGTATGCGTATGTATGTGTATGTATGTATGTACGTATGTATGTATGCACGCATGCATGTATGTACATGTGATCACATCCATGCATACATCCATACATCCATACATCCATACATCCATACATCCATACATACATACGTACATACATACATACGCACATACGCACATACGCACATACGCACATACGCACATACATACACACACACACAAATACATACATACATACATACATACATACATACATACAGACATACATACATTCAGTCATTCATTCATTCATTCATGCATGCATGCATACACAGACATACATACAGACATACATACATTCATTCATTCATTCATGCATACACAGACATACAGACATACAGACATACAGATACACATGCACACATACACACTTATATTTCCCGTTCCCTATATAATAGTTCTTTCCGTACACAGAGCTCCAAGAGATACTGTATTTCCATTTATTGACCTGTTACTGCAATGGCTCTGACCGAGTAGATAGCGCGTCTCTGCCGACCAGGCGATGTCGCTGAGTCGGCGGCCAGCGCCTTCACAAATACCAGAGGAAGGAAACTCGGCAATGCGAGGTACAACCTGAGTTACGTGCTCCTCCATGCTGATATCTGACGAATGTGATCGAGCAGAAGGCCAAGGAGGAGCTGGAATCCTTCAAGTTTCCATCCCACGCTGTTCCCTACGGTATCATCCTCATGCTGATGCTGAAAAGCTCCAGTCAAGGTATGGATGAGCAAATGGCCACAAGACTTTTCATCATTAAAGATTGCGGGAAACAATTCGCCCACATGAAGTTGAGCCAAATCCCGCAGATTCGGGTGCATTGGAACCCCGGAGAAGGCCAGTGGAGCAAACCTTACATGTGCAGATGAGAATTGAGCTCGGCAATGTTGTGATCGCAGCCGCCAACAGCTGTGAGTGCCACAAGGTCGACAGCCTGAGCAGTGCAGTGGCCTTGCTGGGCGAGCTGGAGAAGAAGAGCATCTTGCGCAGGAAGACCCTGTGGAAGAACAGGGAGCAGCCGCGTGGCAACATTCCAGGCCTTTGTGCAGCAGTGGCTTCGACGTCCTGATCCCATATCTGCTCAACATGGTTTCCAACAAAATGAACGCAGATGTCTTTGCACTTGCTCCAAAGGATCTGCAGAGTCGTTGGTTGCCTTCCGGTGCTCTTTTCAAGAGCTTCTAATCCCGTTCACGGTGAAGTGCTCAAAATGCGATGACATATCGTGTTAAGCTTGTTGTGTTTCACTTGCCAAGCCGGGATGTGTGATAAGTTTGGTGAACAGCGACACACCCTTGAATTCAATTTCGACGCTTGTCGCGCCTCGTTTTGGGCCTGTCCTGTCAGCATGCATATAGCATACTACAGTTTGTGAAGGCAGAACTGCTTTTGAGCCTTTGAGTTCAAGGAGTGGTCACATTGCTCCACCAGAGTGAGACTGGCTGCCATCAAATTGACGACTGGAGTATTGCCGATCGGCGGAGCTTGGTGGGACACCAAATTCGACGTTGGTGACTTGTAGATGCACGAAAACTTGACCGGAGTGAACACTTGTGCTCCGTTCAATCAAACCAAAGAAAGAGTCTGAGACGGAGCCAACCGAGAAAAAACGCACATTGCGTGGAGTAGGCGCTCTGAGCAGATCTCTGGACTCTTTCCCCTTTTGATTTTTGTGCAAACCCCGCGGCGCATTTGAAAAAAAAAATGTTTAAGTTCCGTCATAATCCTGGATGCGGACCTTGTCACTGACACCTGTGAGCAATCACGCCTCCAAGTGTCCAATTTCCACGACAAACGACATCATAAGACATCATACGACATATGGCATATGCGGGCTGATGCATTTGTGCACACCTGTCCTCTTTTTATTCCGTGCGTGACACGCACACATCGGACTTCTACTTGATGTTTGAAACCAAAGCACCGCGATCAGTCGCCCACTGAGCGGAACCCTGCCTGTGCAGGAATTCATTCCAGGTGGTTTGGCAGTGGAAACTTTGCAGCAAGGGATATTCAAGACTTCCACAAGATGTGAAAGCAAAAACGGTCATGGTTTGTTTGGTCAAACTCACCTGTTTGTGGCCTGTTTGTGGCCTGTGTTGCCTCATTAAAGCAACAAATTTCTGGAGTTGGCACTTTCCACTAGTTTCCTAAATTTGTTTCTTGTTATGATTGGAACTGCACTTGCCCGCAGTGAAGAATCAAAGATAGATTGTGGATCGCAAAGCTACGTGCACCAAGAGTCAGACAGCTGAGGATTTGGGAGTGCCTTTGATGGATTTCGCCAAATGGGTAGGGCATCTGAAACCGGGTCGCATCATCTACGCGTCTCCCAATGCCTCGGCGGATTGGGATTTGCTCTTGCGTTTGAACTGGACCGCTATCGGCCGTCACGGGCATTTCAGAAAGATTGAAAATATAGAAATTAATACACGGCGCACACACACACAGATATATATATATGTATGTATGTGTACATATATATATATAGATAACCAATACATATTGAAATCTATTCCATTTAGCTGCGAATGTCAGCAGAATCCAGTTCATTTGGCACGTGAAACAGTTTCGAAGTAGCGTCATGTTGCCTTGAAACATGAGAACTACGAGCCATGTAAAATGGACACACATGCCAGTGTGATGCCCATATACGTACTTGGTACGTAAGCTGGCTAAATTGGTCACCGATTGTGCAGAAACTGGAAGTTGCCAGGAGCGTCGTCATCATTTCATTCCACGCAGCCAGGAATCAAGAGGCCCCGACTTCCTCTCTTTTCCTAGACTTTTTGAATCTTTTGAGCGTGTTCGTAAACTTATGGTTGGGAAACATTGTGAATGGTTTCGGCTGGTTTCGACAGGTTTTTTGACCTAGTTTGATTCGATTCTGAAGAATTGCTCGTTGACCGCCCAGCTCACTGGAGAGAAGCTCTTTCGAATGTATCGCCGCAGCGTGGGCGAGCCGAACTGGTGGGGCAAGCGCGTGCGTTCGCTGCTTGGCCTTGGAGCGGTGGAGACAGGACGTCACCGCAGACATTGGGGGGAACGTAGGCTGAATTTACACAGCAAATCAGAGCAATCCAAGTCCAGCACTGAAAAGAGGAAGACAGAATTGCACAGTCTGCAAGGTTGGCTGCATATAACAATTGCAAAGAGGTTCGGAGCACTAATCAGGTAGAAAGGAGTTGAAGAGTCAGCAAATCTCAAAGAGGGTGGTTCTTGTAGGGGAAATCTCATGAAACTAGTTGCAGACAAGGCTTGCTTGGCAAGACGTTCTGTTCCAAAATGAACTCACTGCACGTAGTTGCAGGTTGATGCAAGACCGTTTTGATTTTTCGTCCACTTGGTACTCCATTCACTGTAGTCCAATGTGTTTCTCGGTTGTCTGGAGAGTCTGAAGTCGTCTCCTTTCAGATCATTTGAGTTCGTCCCAATAAGGATCAGCCACATTGTAATGGCAGATCGTGTTGCACTGAGCGTGTGAGGGAACTTCCAAAGCTTAAAGCAGTGGCTGAAAGTAGTTAATTTTGCCGCCGCTTTGTCTTCCAGTGACATCAGAGCATAATTCCCCGAAGCGGGACTCAGAAGTGGGTGAGGTTTGTGCAACTGCTCATCGCAATGGCTCATATTGGCTCATTGTCTAAGGTTTGGCATTTGAGTTGGAGGCGTGATGCACAGAGGGCGCCAGAAACAGAAGCATGTGTCATGTAATGTGGAAGATTTGGGAGAAATGTTTCGACTGGCAGACTTGGTAGTTGTGTGGGATGACTTGCCATCCACCATGTGTTGCACAGACATGCCAGGCATTGTTCCCGAGCACCTTGCAATGCGTGGAGGCTTGATGACGATGATGACGATGATTCTGCTTTTCATCTTGTTCATGCCTATTGCATCCTATTGCATCCTCTTGCATCATTCTGATACATTCTGATGCACGCGGATGTATCACATGCTGTCGCACAACCTGGAGGTTCCGGGCGGCTGCACAATGCCTGGCGGTTCTGCCACAGCTGGAGGGCGAAAACCCAAGACGACGCAAACCAAGGCCCTGGCATGGTACAATAAACCTGCAATGCAAACTGCCAATAACTTCTCTGAGATCGAGTGAAGTCAAGAAATCTAGAAGTCTAGGTTTGATCTACACAACATCCCGTCGTAAAAAATGGCAAGGAAGGAGCTGCTGACTGAAACACCGTTCAAGGTACAAGGTCGTTTCTGCACATAAAAAGTGTTTCAATCGGGAACTTGCTTCTCAATGTTTCTCAGTGCCTGTGTCAAAACTTTTGCGTCCCCCCGTCGCAGACAGACGATGATCCTGCACAAAGCTCAGATGTTTTTTGCAGACTAGGATTTCTCAGCTCCAAAACCTTTACTTTAGATCAGTTTTGCATAGCGAAATCGAGTTGGCTTCGGGTTGGATCTTCTTGGTTCATTCATTGAGAATCATTGAGAGTTGGTGCCTTCATTTGTCATTTTATGTCAGCTCTTGTGTTGGCAGTTGGATGATTGTACTGGATGTACGTAAGTAAGGTGCAGCATGACGTTCTTGTCCAAAATCAGGCACCCATACATTTTGAAGATTCCAGCTTGCCAAGCAACAAATGCCCGCAGTCAAAGAGGATATGCAGAAATGCCTTGAATCCTTCAGAATCTGGATTTCCTGCCACACGAAGAAAATAAAAATACCAAGTAGCACCACTTATCGCGAACACAAAGCAAAATAAACTATCTCAGCAAAGCAATAAAGCAATAAAGCAATAAGAATACATTTATCTCGACTTTCTCAAGCTTAATCATCCAGCCACCATCAGCTGCGAAAGTCCAATCCTGACTTGTCAGCATTCAATTTGCATGTTCGTTCGTCTGTGTGGGGGCCTGTGCCAAAGCATATCAAATTTATCAAGCATCAGTATATCATATAGAATTCATAGAGTATCAATGAGTATCAAATTCTCCCACTTCACAAGAGTACGTCATAATACAACATGCTTTGCAAGGGTAGCCTGAGCATATGTGCAGTCATATCATGGACTCCATAGACTCGGGAAGGCACCCAAAAGAATCTCCGACCCCCTGCCCTGTGGAGTACACGTCCCCTTTGTTTGGAAGCTGATGCTGCTTGCCACAAGCTTTGTAGCTTCTATGGCAATGGCAATTCCAACAATGTCTGCATATTACTGCATATTTGTAGTTATTTTAGATTATTTTATATGTGTTTTAGAATTGTTTTAGGTGTTTTTCTTCAAGCCCCAAGGATGCTGTTGATGACGAAATGGAGGACGAAGAGGTGCAAACACAACCATGAATACCAGAAAGCATGATCAAGCCATGTCAAGCCCTCTCATTTCGTCACAGTTTGCCGAGTTTGCGTTTGTCCAGATTTATTTGTCTTTACTTCGCGAGATCACCAGAGTGCCAGGTGGAGGAAGAGTCGCCCATCCCGACGATTGACAAATCCAAATCCGACAAATCAGCTGAAATCAATTGCATTGAGGTGCCTCGGCTTGGCATCTGGCTGTGGTTTGCGTTCTTTTTTTCCACACGCACTCTCCAAAGAATTAAAAGTCAACAAGCTAGGAATCAAGGATGATTTCTCATGCTGCCGGACAGGTTACGGAGAGGTGTGACTTTGTGATACGTCCTGGTTCGGAGCTGCTGTTGTGCAGGGCAGGAGACCTAGAGGATCCTAGAGGCAAAGCAAAGGAAAACCAGAACAGACGGAAAGCGCGGAGAGTGTGGTACACAGTAGACACAGTACAAACTTGGGCAAAAGAGTAAGAGTTGTATGACTCTAGCAAAGACATGTGTAATTCTGAATGAAACGAATCTGAAAAAGCACACCCGCCTCAACTCATGTGATCTTGTGCTAATTCCAACGACTAGATGTGAGTAGTGGGTAGATGCCGTTTCCAGTTTGCTTCTCTACTCAGGCATCTGAAGGCACGAGAACGCAGGGAGAAAGAAGTCGTATTCGAGCTCCACTCACTAATCCAATGTGCTCCATTGTGCACCGGCTGTCTTCACATGTCTTCACAAGCCGTTGGATCTTTGTATTGCTGTCACCTTTGAAGGCAAAGTAAAGTGAATATTACATGATATTATATGGGTATGGGTCAAAATTAGGTACCCCAATATTTGGATGGTTAATACTAAATTAGACTAACAGCTGTGGTCCCCTAGGTTTTCCATTTTGACCCACATCCATATGATAATATGATATAATTTATGCTTATTGTGCCAGACATTCGAAAGGAAAAGGCTGAGATACCAGAGGTGCTAGGAATATTGCTGCCATTCGCTGTCATAGAGGGCAACATATTGCAAAAGCTTTTGTAAAGATGGCATCGTGTCCAACCACGTTTGACATGTTTCAAAAAGAATTGTGTTGTGAAAAGCAGATCTATCATGTTGACTACGATCGTTCATTCTTAGGCGACCTTATGTGATGCATCAGTTGAATCTGCGTGATAGGAATCTGTATTCACCCCGCTTCGCGTGGGGTGGCTGCCCACACCGCAGGTTTATTTCAGCAAATAGCTAGACAACGACGCCTAGATAGTCCCCCAAATCCCGTGTTCTTTGAATGTGTTTCCATGTTTTTGCAATGGTTTCCTTCAAAGCACGGTACTTTACACTTTTGTCGCCA
>Ga0126342_10014758_pt1 | contig 13758 bp, 10 predicted proteins | sample Cyp1metagenome_FD_92528 | JGI IMG/M metagenome (GOLD analysis project Ga0126342, IMG submission 92528) | Coral microbial communities from Lord Howe Island, Old Settlement Bay, Australia - Cyphastrea 1 metagenome | ecosystem: Host-associated > Invertebrates > Cnidaria > Coral ...
GTCTATCTATAAATCAATCTGTCTATCTGTATATCTGTCTATCTGTATATCTGTCTATCTGTCTATCTAAAAATCAATCTGTCTATCTGTATATCTGTCTATCTAAAAATCAATCTGTCTATCTGTATATGCGTCTATCTGTCTATCTAAAAATCAACTTGTCTATCTGTATATCTAACTATCTGTCTATCTAAAAACCAATCTGTCTATCTGTATATCTGTCTATCTGTCTATCTAAAAATCAATCTGTCTATCTGTATATCTGTTGTCTATCTAAAAATCAATCTGTCTATCTGTATATCTGTCTATCTGTCTATCTATAAATCAATCTGTCTATCTGTCTATCTGTCTATCTAAAAATCAATCTGTCTATCTGTATATCTGTCTATCTGCCTATCTAAAAATCAATCTGTCTATCTGTATATCTGTCTATCTGTCTATCTAAAAATCAATCTGTCTATCTGTATATCTGCCTATCTGTCTATCTAAAAATCAACCTGTCTACCTGTATATCTAACTATCTATCTAAAAATCAATCTGTCTATCTGTATATCTGTCTATCTGTCTATCTAAAAATCAATCTGTCTATCTGTATATCTGTCTATCTGTCTATCTAAAAATCAATCTGTCTATCTGTATATGTGTCTATCTGTCTATCTAGAAATCAATCTGTCTATTTGTCTATTTGTCTATTTGTCTATCTCTCTATCTACCTATCTATCTATCTATCCATCCATCCATCCATCCATCCAATCTATCTTGTCTATCTATCTATCTTGTCTATCTATCTATTTATCTATCTGTCTGTCTGTCTATCTGTCTGTCTGTCTATCTGTCTAGCTACCTATCCTATCCTATCCTATCCTATCTTTTCTATCTATCTATCTATCTATTTATTTATCTATCTATCTATCTATCAATCTATCTATCCTATCTATCCTTCCTATGCTATCCTATCTATCCTATCTATCCTTATCTATCCTTATCTATCCTTACCAATCCTTATCTATCCTTATCTATCCTGATATGTCCTCATCTATCCTTATCTACCCTTATCTATCCTCATCTATCTTTTTCTATATTTTTCTATCTTATCTATCTTATCTATCCTATCTATCCTATCTACCCTATCTATCCTATCTATCCTATCTATCCTATCTACCCTATGTATCTTATCTATCTTATCTATCTTACCCATCTAATCTATCTAATCTATCTAACCTACCTAACCTACCGAACCTATCTAACCTATCTAACCTATCTAACCTATCTAACCTATCTAACCTATCTAACCATCTAATCTATCTAATCTATCTAATCTAGCTAATCTATCTAATCTATCTAATCTATCTAATCTATCTAATCTATCTAATCTATCTAATCTATCCAATCTATCCAATCTACCCAATCTATCCAATCTATCCAATCTATTCAATCTATCTAATCTATCTAATCTATCTAGTCAATCAATCAATCAATCTATCTATCCATCTATCTATCTGTTCTATCTGTTCTATCTTATCTATCTTAGCATCTAATCTATCGGATCTATCTTAATCTATCTTAATCTATCTAATCTATCTGATCTATCTAAGCTATCTAATCGATCCAATCTATCTAATCTATCTAATCTATCTAATCTATCTAATCTATCTAATCTATCTAATCTATCTAATCTACCTAATCTATCTAATCTGTCTAATCTGTCTAATCTATCTGATCTATCTAATCTGTCTAATCTATCTAATCATCTAATCTAGCTAATCTAGCTAATCTAGCTAGTCTATCCAATCTATCTAATCTATCTAATCTATCTAATCTATCAAATCTACCAAATCTATCAAATCTATCTATTTTATCTATTATATCTATCTATCTATTCTATCTATCTATCTATCTGATCTGATCTGATCTGATCTGATCTGATCTGATCTGATCTGATCTTATCTATCTTATCTATCTAATCTATCTTAGCTATTTTAGCTATCTTATCTATCTAATCTATCTAATCTATCTAATCTATCTAATCTATCTAATCTACCTAATCTATCTATCTATCTAATCTATCTATTCTATCTAATCTATCTAATCTATCTAATCTAACTAATCTATCTAATCTATCTAATCTATCTATCTATGTATATCTACACAGATGTATATGTATTATATGTAAAGTAAACATATCTGGGTTTGAGCGATTTTTGGCACCCTTTGAACAATTTGAAACCACAAGTTTGGTCACTCTTATTCTAAATATGGACGATCTCACCATTCATTTTGTGCCAGGAACTTCGCTCCGTTCTGGGTGCTCCGCGAGAAACACAGAAGGCCAAGTTGCGGGGTGAACGCACTGAAATTTGTGGGGAAACCATCAGAAATGGATAGAAATGGGGTTTTCTTTGAACGGGGGGGGCCCAAAATCATTCAAAATTGATCATGTTGAATAGGGAAACCAACGGTTTTGGGTTCCTTCATTTCAAGAAACCCCCAAACATGGATGTTGAATTAGAACATCTGCCACATTCAGAAGGCACAAGAGTGAAAATCATCCATCAAAACTTGGGAGTGTCAAAAGTTCAGACCCAACAAACCTTCGATGATGGGTTTTATCCGAAACATTTTTTCATCCCACTGCATGATTCTTTCCTCTGAAGAGTTCTGGGCTGTTCATCTTCATTTGGTTGTTACAGATCCATGGATGAGATTGGAAATTGCTTTCCCCGTTGACAGATGGGGTCGCACAGGCTTGGAGAATGGCTATAGACTATAGAGGAGTTTATATTCCTATAAACATATGTATCATGCACACACACACACATACATAACATGTTTAAAGAATTTTGAAGATATTTTCAGATTGGCCGACAATCGCAGATGGACCGCGGTTGATTTGCTGGCACCTCCTCCCGCTGTGGAGAGCTGGGTAGGCGAAGGTGAAGGATCTTCTGATCCGATTGCACCCGGACAAGAACCCTGGATGTACCGAAAAGGCACAGAGATGTTGGATGTTGAGCTCAACTGAAAGATGTTGAGCTCGAAATTCTGCAGTCAAACTAAACCCCATCATTTCTGGATATTTATGGTCATGTTCAAGTTGGGGGTATTGGTAACCACTTGAAGCAGGCGAAGCAGCTCTTCCAATTCCTCCAAGAGCAGCTTGGCGGTGTCGAGAATCGGGACTGCATTGTGTGAATAGCAGGCCATCAACGTGGAATATGGGTTGAAAAACAAATCACTCTCCATAATGACTTGGCGGACGAATTTCCGACATTAACATCTTCTTTCCCGGCTATTCTTTGATGTGGAAAATTTGTGCAAATGACGCCTTTTCATGGCACCATTTTTCACCATTTTTCCCGAATGCGTAGCAAGGTTAGGTTCGCGTTTCACTCTTCGCTAGACGTTGCGCAACCGTTCGCTGCCGTTCGCAACCGTCCGCAACCATTCGCGTGAGGTCGCTACAGCCGTGCCTCTGGCGAGGGCTGCAAAAGTGGTCACTTTTGGAGGTTTCAAACGTTGCACAACTCCGTTTCGTGTGGCAGGCGTGGCACTTCGTGACATGCCAACATGTTTCATAACGTGTCCAAAGTCGTTCTGTGTGACAGGCGCAATACTTTTGCGTCGTTTTCAGAAGATTCGTTGCATTTTTCGTGGCAAGTGCAGCACTTTGGAGACATCCGTGTTCATTTTGCGTCGCAGCTGCATCACTTTAGACGCGTGGCGTTTTTTTTAATTTTTATTTTTTGCGAATCGCATTGTCAGGGTTGCGTCAAGTGGTGACAACGTGCAAATCGCGTGGCAGCCGTGGGGCATGAGAGTGTCATTTGGCGTGGCAAGTGCAGCATTTGGTGAAGATCTGTCGTGTGTGGATTGTCATTTTGTGAAGCTGGTGCAGTATTTGGGACACTCTGCACTTTACACTTTACACTCAACACTGTACACTTTACACTCTACATACACTTGCCACTCCCACTCTACACTTTACACTCTACACTTTTAACTTTACACTTCACACTTTACACTCCACACTATACACTTTACTTATAAGTGTAGACACTCTACATTCTACACTTTACACTTTACGCTTTACACTCTACACTTTGCACTCCACTCTTTGCACTTTACACTTCACACTTCACACTTTGCACTTTATACTTTACACTTGACACTGCGCACTCTACACTCTACACTGTACACTCCACACTCTACACTTTACACTTTCGACTTCACACTTTACACTCCACACTCTACACTTTACACTTTACGCGTAGCGTCCTCATCGCACAATCATGCACTGCCGAAGATACAAAATTGGCTGCAGCCACGGGTTGCAACATCTATGAGGTTTTCCTCTCTATGTGTTTCGACATCTGCACCATTACCAAACGTGTGAGCATTCGGGTTCGTGGGCCGCATCTTGTTTCCACTTAAGGCAAAGACGTGCCGTGCTGGGTCTCTGAGTGGCGCTCAAGGGCAACTGAGCATACGCACGAGGGCCTCAAGTCCACAAGAAAGCAATACACATCAACACCAACCATGATTTGACCCCTTCAAGTGTAAAACGCAACCACTTTGCTGTCTCAAAAGAGACACCAAGCGGTAACAAGAGGTGAACCGGAGGTGACCGATGTTGGCGAATCGCGCAGATCGGCATTTCACCTTTGCTGGAAAAACGGGAGACATGCAGATAGAGGGTTGGAAGATGATCCTAAGGCGGTAACGGAGGTGTTGTAAATGGGATAGATCTTCTTGAGATGGCCCTGTTTGAAATAAATACAGTCATACATAGTTATTGTCATATTGTGGTCAGGGTCGGCCAGAAGCAGGTGGATCATTGCGACTCTGTTGCATTGTGGCTTGTATCATCCAAAGATTCGGCAACGTGTATCCAACTGGCAGTTCCAGGGGTTGAGTTGGGTTGCAACTGCCCGACTTGGATTTACAACCCCAATTGCAAGTTTAAGAATTCGACGGGGTTCCAGAGAACCAATTTCAGCACAGTGTACAGCTGCTTGCCCACTCGATCATTGCAACCGTAAATCGATTCTGAAGGGTTGGCTTCTCTGAATAACTTTGGTTTCGTCTTCGTGAAGGTGGTCCCTTTTGAGTAATGGCCCTTTCTTGGAGGATGGCTCAGTACAGATTCCTGGTGGCAAACATGAAAGTCATGGGTCCTACTGAGACCTCAACCAGGATAGTCATGTGCATTTTCGGTATCCTTCCAGTTGACCTTGTGTTTGTACTGCAACATGTCATGGACATGGACATCAATGTATAATGTGACACCCTATGACTCAGCTCACCACAAACTACTTGTTCAGAATCACAGTCGCTTCTCGCCGCCTGATGCGATCACGGGGTGGGACCAGCGAGGACAAAATTCAAAAGGGCGGGGCGGTTCTGAAACTTTGGGGGGACGATGAGATGATATTTTTCCGCGAGACACCCCAGAAAAGATGGTGCATTTTTTTTCTGGGAGATGGGGAGGGTCAAGAATGTTCACTGGCACTTGCTCCGATGCCTTGATAATTCTAGCGGCTTCGCGAAAGGGGCCCAGCTTTCTGCGACGAAAGCCTGCATCCCCTCCAAAGCCACCAGGATAGTTTGGGCTTGGATGAGGCCTGCGCTGGAAGCAGTGGCGATCAACAGGTGGTTCATCTGGATGCATGTTGTGCATACGTCCCACCCACGCGTAGGCTGGTCTTTTGCCACCGGCCACTACACGAGGGTCCCGAGCAATGCGGGAATCCATTGGATTTCAGAAGCAAAACCCAGCAGAGAAGTGAACTTCTAAACCCTGAAAAAATACAGTGAACTGTGAAGTTGACTATGTTTTGGGTGCAAACGATGGAGAATTTAACCAACCGCTGCAGTTTACTGAATCTACTTGTACTGGAAATGGGCAATCTGGACTCTGGACAGACAGAAGCCCAAAAACGTCAAGGATTAGCTGCAAAAGTCTGCAAAAACAATCACAATCTCTCAAATTTTGTCACTTCCGTGGGTAGGCCACGAAACGCTGAAGTCGATTGAATCTCCTAAAAACGGAATTCACTGAACACTTTCAGGATGTGGAAGGTGAAGGAAGGTTTGGAATCTCGGAAGAAGGGTCCACTTTACCACAATCCCTGAATCGCTGGACGGACCTGTTCTGCCCTGGCGAGGCCAAAGGAGAAGGGTGGCGGAACCTATTGTGGCATGGTGTCCCAATCTTTCGCAGCCCACGGACCGGGAGAGGAACTTTACTTGGGTACCGGGGCACCTTCCAGGCCATTTAAGTCAGCACACGTTATCAGACACCAGTCTTCTACAGATCTGCGCAGAGAGGCCATTCTCTGCCACACTCCAAGATTACACAATTATTAAAGACCTGGAGATTGTAGGGCTGTAAGGCTGCGGATCTGGGCTTGATGACCATCCTCAACCAACTGGACTAGGACCACCTGACCACCCCTGGAACATGTCCAGCTGACCCGGTGGTGGCCTTGCTTTTGCAAATGTTTCTGCGGCGAGGTCTGTCATGTAGCACAGCCCGATGCTTGAGAAATGGGGGATGGTGGTGCTTGCAGGAAAGTCTCCCGCAGTTTCGGTGGGACTACGTAGCGACGTAGTATCTGAATGTTGCATGAGGAGACTAGTAGCTGAGTGTTTCACTCTGGGATCCTGGCAATCCTATTCTTAACTTTGACATATTTGACACAATTTGACATCCAACCTTCAATCCCATGATATATGAAGTCATTTTGCCAAACACACCAGCCATTTGGCCACAGTTTGCTTAGAAGCGCCTGCTGTGCATTCGAACATGATTGCCAGCGGCGTTGCTAACATTACCGTGCGCTTACCGCTGACTGAGCAGGCTCTCCTGGTCACCCAGACGGTTCGATGGCGTCGCAGGCTCCGTGAGATCAAAGCCAACTGCCCACCTGACACCGTGCTGAAAGTGTACAAGGAACTTCGTGTCTTGGAGATCACTTCCACACCGGAAGGTGTTCAGATAGCTCAGCAGCAGGTGGAGGAACGGCTCGGGCCTGTGAAGGAGCTTTCTACAGCTGTGTGGCAAGAGTTACTCAGAACCAGACAGGGTCTTGGGGCCCTGAACTTGATCCAGAAACTCACAGATTGTCGGCTCCACTTGCAACGCAATGCCAACCATGTGAGATTGTTCGGGTCGGCTCATGCTGTAGCTATGGCCAGTACTCTGTTAGAGCATCTAGAGGAGATGTGTGCTGAAGCACAAGTGGAAGCTCCTGTGGAGAAGCTTAGCCAAGGCATCCTTGACAGCATTGCACGCCACAGCTGTGTGACTTTGCAGACTCACGGATCCCAGCTCTGCCTGATGGGTTTCAAGACAGCTATCCAAGATGCCCTGGATGAGATAGAAAAAGTGATCTCATGCCCTGTCATTCCACGTGACATGGGGGATCTTCCCAACACCAGAGAGGTGTACCACTTGGCGCCCTTGTTGCGCTTTGCTAATGTACAAGGTCCAAACAATGAGCCCCAGCAGGTTGGGAGATCAGCCAACGTTTGGAACCCTTCCGGTGCTTCCACTGGGCTTTGCTTGGCACAAGCAGTTGCGAACAGCGTTCCACCTTTCGGTCCATTCGGTCCGCCGCAGTGGGAACCTCCGAGTTCGCAGCAGGGCTAAGTGCTTACTGCTTAGATATGCATAGATTTCTATGTAGATAAGGAACCTTAGGTTCTGGCTCAGTCTCACTCGTCTATCTCGGACTTCGGACTTGTCAAACTGCTGAAAGCATTTGCAAGTGGATCTCTCGTGCTGCACACATCGGACTGCTTCAAGGTCTCCATTAGAGAGGACCGGAAACAGACACATCGACGACTCAAATCGTCGAAGACCTCAATTTTCGCTTGAAGGATAATGAAGGTTAATATTGAACTCATTCTGGACTTTTTATAATTTCTACATTAAGTACTATCAGCCCCACAACTTGTCGCCATTTCAGGTTTTGGAAAATTCACTTATATACATGGACTCAGAGCCACTCTCCTACGTGTCAACTGCTCAAAGCGTTCACATGTGGCGGTTTGGTGCATGGCGGCTGCGATCGCAGCCTCCTTTGGAGCTGTCACTGATGCAGGGCCAACAAGATAAAAAGCTTAAGCTTTTGGGTGCACTGGAGAGCAAGACGTGTTCTCACAAAAGGCATGGGATCCTTTGCATTGAATCGAAGATTCATCGGGACCATGGAGGTGAAACAATCGCAACTGATGATTTGTTCAGGAAAACTCTGCAGACTCAGACTGACCATGACTGACCTTTGTGAGCGGGGGAATGCGGAATGGTGCTACCCTGATGGCACCTTCTACCGAACTTCAGGTCAGCCTCCTGGTTATCCTTTGCCTCATGTACATAATCGCGTGGTCCTCAATATTTCCATGCGGCTGCCATGAAATGATTGACCTCTTTGCGAATCGTCGCATTTCCAACACATCTCAATGTGAAGGTGAAACCCAGGCAAACCAGTGAAACCACCTGGGGTGTCTGAAAATGGTCGAGTTACCTGCGTGAGATATTATGGCCATGTTTCTCGCTTGGAATTTCCTCTACAGAATGGTACGTGTTAATTCCCCAGAACACCTATATATATATATATCATTTTGATTTTAACATAGATTTTGGTGATGCACCACCATGCCATGTTCCTCTTTGGATTTTACTCTACAGATGCCATGTTGATAACTTTTTAAACGGGATATATAATGATGATTTGCGAGTGGGTGGAATGGGATCTTCAAGCCTTCCCCCCAAATCTTCAGACCCAAATTTCCATTGGTTTGTGGTAGGTTATATATTTTTTTAAAGAAATATATGTTAACATCCGAATTTTGATGGTTATGTTGGTGAGTCCTCTGCATGCGTCGGATCCGGATCGGCCACTGGACATCCCCAGATTTGGACCTTGCCGGCGCCCACCTTGTGGTCCAAGGTCTAATGGTTGGTTGGTGGAGGATTTTTTGGGGTTATACTGTACTGTTTTCAAACGAAGTTAGGAAGCAATATTCCGAGTTACATATGACTTTGAATGGAGACTTAGGGAAGTGGTCTCTCAGGGAAGTGGTGACTTAGGGAAGTGGTGACCTTGGGAAGTGAGGACATAGAGAAATGGTGACTCAGGGAAGTGGAGACTTTGGGAAGTCGTGGCTGTGAATGTTGCATGGGACTTGTGTTGGGAGGATGCCGGAGTGTTTTCTCGTGTGGGGTGGCCGGAGCCGGCGACGAACCGGCGCAGTCCGCACTGTAATGGCAGTTTCGATTTGTTTCGCGTGTTCCTGCACATGGCAGTTACATGGTGTTTTAGAGTCTTTGGTTACAAAACGCACTATAACGCACTATAATGGCTGCATAAATGCACCATTATCTATTATCGCCAAGCCCAGTCTCTGCTTGCACGCGCGTCAGTGCCCAGTGCGGGCTGATCCTGTGGTTCGGCGGGGTTGTTTCGAAAGTGTTCTATTTGACCAGCCTGTGGCATCAACGTCATACTTGTCCTTACTAGGTTTTGGCTCTTTGGGAGCTTCCTTTAAATAGAGTCCAGAGAATGTCATGAAAAAGTTTTTGATTGGTGCACAAGCACATTTATGTAGATTCCAGTGGTTTGTTTTCTGTTGGGAAGATGGTGCATGCTGAACTATGGCGGGGATGAGGAATTGACAGTTTAGCTTTCATGACCAAATTGGGTGTGCGCTATGCTTTGTTGTCTTTTGTTAGATACGTGTGGATATAACGACCTGTTTTGTTAAAACAAAACTTCTTTCTGACAGTAAAAACTTTCGGACGTACAGAGGAGCTGAGATGAGCTAAGAAGATCTTCGATGAGATGATGAGAAAGGTCGAGCAGTGTTCAGATGAGATGAACATAATTGAGAAGAAATTAGATGACATATGAGAAGAGATGAGGTGAGACGAGAAGAGATGAGATGAGCTGAGATGAGGTGAGAAGAATTCAGATGAGGTGAGATGAGATGAAGTGTGAAGTGTGAAGTGTGGAGTTTCAAGTGTGACATGTGGAACAACGCGCCGCTTTTGCCCAAAGCACGCGCACGGGCCTGGCTGGTGCACGGCGCACGCAAGTTCTATAGATGAAAAAGGTCTTATATGATAACCTCAAGGCAACTTCCGCCCCGCCTCGTGCGGGCACTACTGGTGCTATCCAACATATTAGGGATGATCACCATCCATTTTTTGGGAATCCCGTTCTTAACCAAGAAGCTGTTTGTGGAATGACAGAGGTTTTGCGCATTGCTCAATTGTTGTTCATGAGATGACATCATCATTTCATATTGTTATATCATAAATCATTTCTTGTCATTTATTGATTCGTTATAACATTCTGATGTTTTAGTGGAAACGTGGCCTCCCAACTTTAAAGGGTACTCGGGGTACTCCTTTTCATGACGATCGCCACCCTGGCTGTCCTGGCAGGTGACACTCCTACGGCAATCCTGGCACCTTAGCGAGGCCATAGAAAACCAACATATTACAATTCTAAAATATTCTAAAATAATGGACCAATGGACGGTTCACTTTTCCATCTTTTTGGTGGTTACTGTTGCTACAGAGTTCCTCCCATTGAGGTTCTGGAGGGTTCCTCCCAATTTCCGGGAGAACGCCATCGGCTGTTCCCAGGTGATGAAGGAACCACCGCTGCTCCAAAAGCAGCTGTCTAAGGCTGAGAAGGCCGCGAATCTCCATGAATGCCTGGGATGCATTTTCTATCATTAGGAAAACCATTTTTTCAAAACATCTGGATGGACACGAGGAACTTTTTCTTGGGAGAATTGCCCAAACAATTTTAGGTACCGCAAATATCCAGTTGGTTTTCTCCCAATTTCACATATTTTCACCAACATTTTGCAACGCGTCTTGGGCTCCAGTGCCTTGACTCACAGTTGGGGATGGGTCAACACCTTGTATCCCTGGTGAACATCAAAATAGCTGGTAAATGGATGTTCATCCCCCTAAAAATGGTATTTATAGGTCTTGATCCATAGCCAGTTGTGAACCGGTGAAGCCACTCAGACCCTTCTTGATTGGCTTGTTCTATGGCGTGATATGAGGCGATCGTAGGTTCAAAACTATCAAACACATTCTAGATTTCAACCTTGTAGTCGTTGGTTTATGTTGTTCCCCACCTGCTAGGTGAGGGTATTTAGATTTTAACAAAGGTGCAACTCTTCCTTCTTCTCCTTCTTCTCCTCGTCTACTTATTTGCCAGCTGGTCTTGACTGTGGGCATCAATGGACCCGAGTGATATCGCAAGCTCTGGATGCAGCTGGGTTATCGTGAGCTCCAGATGCAGCTGGGGACGCTTGGGCCCGAATCCTATCGTGAGTTCTGGATGCAGGTGGGCATGCCTGAGAGAAGATAGAATGCCAGACAGAATGTCAACATATTTGTCAGATAGAACGCTAGAAAGAATGTCTGACAGAGCGTCAGAATAGATGCCAGATAGAATGCCAGAATAGATGCTAGAAAGAGTGTCAAACTAGATGCCAGATAGAAAGCCAGAGAGAATTGTCAGAACGTATGCCAGCAAGTATGTCAGATAAAATGTCAGAGTATATGCCAGAAAGAATGTTAGATAGAATATCAGAATAGATATGCCATATATACTTCCAGATGGTACGTCAGAAATATTGAGAAGCTATGTCAGAATAGCGTGTCAGGGTTGGGGTCAGTTGAAGAAAACAATTCTTCTTGTTGATATTTCCAGAGATCCTCCAAGCTTTCCTGACAGCGCTTTTTAGGAGCTGACAGAGCTCAGGGCGCAGGTGGCCGAGGTGGAAATCCGAACATCGTTGGATCAGTTGGACAGGGAATCTACAGTGTGGAACTGGAGGAATGGCAGTTTTGATTTGCTCCAAAGGATTCTTGACGCTGAAAGCAAGAAATTTTGTGGGACTAGTAGTCACTTTCAACTGACTTGGGACAAGTTTGAGAAGGAGAGTTATGGGACTGAGTGTTTGGACGTAGTTGGATGATTTGGCTTGTTGCGGAAAACCCAGTCATTCCCATATACATCACTGCTACGAAGGTCATTGTTGAACAGATGCACAGATGGGTATAGGCGGTGCGGGTCAAAATTTGGATACCTTGAGAATAGGATAGGAAATACCCGGCTTGGATAGATATTGACCCATAGCAACATCATCAAACATGTTGGAGTGCGATGACCTGTGGGACCTTGGCTTTTTGAACCTGCTCAAGTTGGCACCCGAAAAAAACGGGCGGTTTTGGTCTTTTTCCACGCGGCTGGGCAGCGGCCATCTCGGCGTTCGCTGCCCAAGGGGCAACATGGGGCAAAGTGGGGCCAAGCTGAGATGGTTGATGATTGGATTATATCATTGGATTAAAAATTAAACTGGATTATTATTAATAATATATATATATGTATATATTTTTGTCTTTTTATTGGATGATGATGATGATGATGATGGTGATGATGATGGTGGTGATGGTGGTGGTGGTGATGGTGGTGGTGATGGTGGTGATGGTCAGGTGTTCATTCACTCCCTGAAATGACCAACCAATTATTATGTACAAGACAGCCTTGTCACTGTTGCGAAACAAGAGTAATTTGTGAATCTTTAAGCGGAGCAGTGCTATGTTTCGTGGACGCAGCTAAGACAATGCGATAAGAAAGGTGCTTGATAACTTTCAAAGCCACGCCCTCCCTGTGAGTCAAGATAGTCCATTTATCCCCAACCCAACCGACAGGTTTGGGTCATTCTGCAAATCATCATCCGCTTCATGTGGATTTGCTGAACAGGTTTTTTGTTTTTAGCCAATCCACTATTTTGAGGAATCTATGTTTTTTTTCGTTTAAATCCCCCTTTTGCAAATCCACGTTTGGGGCACCTGTAGACTGTCTGCAGGTCATTTGGTGCAGATTGCGTCATGAAGGGACGAAGCTGGCCAACAGCAGGGAACCCAGCCTGAAACGTCTGATGGCTCACCGCCAGGGTCTGAAAATGCGGGACTCCAAGGTCATGTTCATTTCACTATAGTTTTTAATGGGAAAACGATGATGAAGGAACCATAGAATACTTACACATATGGAGGTTTCTGAAAATAGGGGTACTCCAAAATCATCCAAATTTAGACCATTTTAGTATTGACAGCCATGGTTTTGGGGTAGCCCGATTTTGGAAACCACCATATAACTGGATGAATTATAATGCCTCCACTGTGACGTCGCTGGAATGATGGTTGGTAAGGGGAATCATTCCCCAATGGCCTTATGTAGACGCATATTTGATATGTACTATGTACACCTATGTACTATGTACTATGTACTACGTAATATGTATTACGTAATGGTAATATGTAATATGTGATTTGTAACATAATATGTATATGTAATACACAATATGTAATATGTAATATGTAATCTGCAAAGAAATATTTAGTATGTAGTACGTAGTATGTAGTATGTAATATATGAATATGCCAAAACCAAGGAACCCTGGTGAATACCGAACTAGTTCTTAAATGGATGTCCATCCGTCAACCGTCGGTCATATGGCGTTTAGCAACCCAAATGTGAAAATTGAGTGGTGTATCAACATCAACATCAACATCATCATCATCATCATCATCACCATCACCATCATCATCAACATCATCATCATCATCAACATCATCATCATCATCATCATCAGCATCACCATCATCATCATCATCATCATCATCATCCTCATCCTCATCCTCATCCTCATCCTCATCCTCAA
>Ga0126342_10014759_pt1 | contig 13755 bp, 8 predicted proteins | sample Cyp1metagenome_FD_92528 | JGI IMG/M metagenome (GOLD analysis project Ga0126342, IMG submission 92528) | Coral microbial communities from Lord Howe Island, Old Settlement Bay, Australia - Cyphastrea 1 metagenome | ecosystem: Host-associated > Invertebrates > Cnidaria > Coral ...
ATACAATACATACAATACATACAATACATACAATACATACAATACATACAATACATACAATACATACAATACATACAATACATACAATACATACAATACATACATACATACATACATACATACCTACATACATACATACATACATATATATATATATACATATATATATATATATATATGGTCTTCGGAAGATCGTAACCCGCCCACATATCCCCATGTGTACCTTTGGCATGAGGTTAAAACCAGAAACCAGACGGGAAGTCATTGTCAACCGTGTGTCAGAGTTATTCAGGGTTTGGCTAAGACGCTAGAGCTCTGATGGTGCAACTTTGCTGTGCCAAGTGACGGGCACGTTAATTTATTTTGTGTGGAAAGTGGCAAGATGAACATCCCAACATCCCAATCTGCGTTTTGAACGCGTGAACCAGATTCTAGCCAAATGACCTATATAGAGCTTTAAATATGATCCCATCTGGCACAGGATCAGTTTTTCTACCTCGAAACCGACATTGAACCATGCAACTTTCGACTTTCGAGATGCCCTGAGATCACAAGTTTTTTGAACCTCCCCATGTTTCAAAGGCCGAATTGGAACAGATTTGGATCCAACTAAGCTCGTCACCAGTCCGTGGTCCACCGGCTTGACCCATTCGGTCCCAAGATATCATGTTTTTTTGTTTTTTTGGGAGGCATCCTATTTTCATATATCTAACATGGGGGTTGTTAGTTCATAAACCAACCAACCTAGAGCGATTCCGAAGTGCGACCGCGCTGTGCCGCATGCCTTAGGCTTTGCAACTACATCGGCCCAGATGTCTCGGATGGCGCTTGGGGAATCTCCATGTCAAGGCAATGGAGGGTTTCTACCGCAAGTCATTGAGGATGGTTTGTTAACCTCAAATTTGGTAAGCCTTGGATTTGTCATTTGCTAAAAGATGGGAACATATAGTTAACTAATTCATACATATGTTTGCTCTGTGTTTTTTTACTCAGCAGTTTGCCGTACATGGAAAAAATATATATATATATACTAACCAGCTCATTTTCTGTTGTGGATATCTAAGCTTTGATGTGGCAAGTCGATCTGCATTTTATCCTTCGACCATTAAATTTATCATTTGTTGGTTCTCTATCCCGGTCGGGCAAAGATTGCCTGTATCTGCCATTGATGTCAAAAGCATCCTTTTCCGGCCATAGATTTCCACATATTTCTCACATCTTTAGACGATCCCCTTTGAAACCTCCAGATATCCTTTTCCAAGTGGTTTGTTGACGGTAAATTAAAGGTTGTAAGTTTTCGGATAGTTGGGCAGATTGATGATGATTCATGGCAGGATGTTTAGCAGTGCACAGCTTCGGTAGGGAAGTTTCATATGGGGTTCCCCGAAATACATCCATTTTTGGGATCCCCCACTGTTTCAGAAATTATAGGGCCTGACAGACTGACAGACCCGATATACTTTGGGAGAATATACCACTGGATGTGCGGTCCAGGTGTGGTCCAGGTGGTAAATGGCTCAAAATCATATCACCTAGTTAATATACTGTACATGCTTTGCGGATCCACTCTTTTACTAATCGTGTTCCAGAAAATAACTCTTCCATTTGTTTAACTCTCTTGTTCCAGAACAGCTTTTACAACTTGGCAGGTTGTCAGCTCTCGTACCTTTGCAACTTGGCGAAGTTCAGCTGTTGGGCTCCGTAGCATCGCCTGTAAATATATACATCTTTGCACGTTCAAAGACCACAGATTCATATATTCAAAGGAATATCCAATAAGTATGGCTAAATAGATGTTTATAGCGGATATATCGAACATTATCGAACTACACACTGGGGTTTCATACACCACACATTTCACTGTGGACTTGGGGGGGGCACCATCCGCCCATTCGCAGCGCCTTTTTTGCAGGGCGCCGATCCGAAAGCAGACCACCTTTGACTCCGTGTTTTTAGCGGTGAAGTACATGATGAGTAAACATCCCAACAGGTGGGGATCCATAGGATTCCACGGGGCTTTCTTGGGAGTAGGGCTGTGAAGCATTTAAGTTGTTTTTTCTTGATTTCCGGCTGTGGGCCAGTGTTGTTGTTTGTTTTGCGTTTGTTTGTTCAGGGGGAATCTGATTCAGTGTCTTTTTTTCTGGGGAAACAACAGGGGAACTGGATGTTTGGAGTTTGGATGATGAAAACTTTGAAGATCAGCCACCGAGCCAATTTCATCTTCGCGACTGCATTCCAGCAGTTGAACAACTGGAAACCCATGAAAAACAATTGGCATCCTACATGTTGGCACCAAGAGACGGTGTCCTTTCGAAATCTAAGTTCCTTCCTTTCGGGACACCATTTGTTTGGTTTGTGATGTCAACCAGCAGCTCAACAACAGAGTTCAATGAATCCTTGCAAAGGACCTTGAGCTCAAATAGAATCCAACCTGCACCAAATGAAGAAATGGCAACCCACTAAATGCTTCTTTTTTTGGGATTTGAATCACCAAATCAGATGGCTCGGTCATTCAGGCGACAGGCCTTGTCAGCTTTTTGTATCATCGCTTTTTTTGGGGGTACTCAATGACTTGACACGGACCCTAATCAGATGCTTGTTGACGGTGATTCCTTTCATGGGCCGGCGGCATGTTCACATAAAACCGGCGGATCACCACCATTTCCGGGGTCGGAAGTGATATGCCAGTCATGATTATATGGATTATGTGAATAACATGTGGTTGTGAAACACACCTACAATTTCTTTTTTTGGCAAATTTGTTCATGGCCAGCTCATTGGGATAGACTATAGTAAGCCCCAGAACGATTATTATTTTTAATCCAGGATGGTAGTTCGATGTCTTTTCTTCATACAGCTATGGCCCTTTACCAGTTATAAGTCAGTTATAAACATGTATAACCCCTTTTATGGAATGGCAACTCCATATTTGATAAAAATCACTGTTAACAAGTGTCATTTTAACAGCTTTGAGAAACTTTTGGGCACCTAACGTTTGGGGATTGCTTCTCCTCACGCCAGGTTGTACTATCTCACCGGACACTCTTTGGGGGGTGGCATCGCCAAACTGGTGGTCCGAGCCTCAGGGCAGTAGGTAACGGTCACACGGGAAGGTTAGGCTTCACGACTCTCTATAGAATTTGAATATCATGACGATGAGGATCAAGATCATAGTATTAATATGTATTCATGATAAAGTGATGGTAGATGATGTTTAATGAATGGCTAATGGTGATCAGGAACATGATCAGGATGATATTAGATCACGTTGGTAGATGTGCATTCAGCACAGCCTAGCGCCTCATGGGCATTCTTGGTTTTCATGATGGAATACTACAAGGTGGTGCCCCCAAGATCTAAGTTGGTTTTGTAGCTATAAGGTTTTCAGGGGGTTCCAAAAGTGTCGGCCCAAGACCTACCAGTGGTGCACCGTGACAGCAGATGCTTGGGAATGGGTTTAGCCATGTCGTTGTCTCCTTGGGTGGCTCCTGACTTTGGACTGAAGTTGCTTGGGGATGTGTGGTCCCTTGTTGCTGGCCTGCTGGCCTTCATACTGATGGTTGTTCATTTTGTCCTTGTGGCTGAGCACAAGCCGATTGAGGGGAATGGTCTTCATCAGTGCACCATTTGCTATCCGGTTCGACTACGCTACCTACATCCATTACAAACGCTTCGGGTGACCAATTTGGAGCACTTCGTTGTGATCATGTGCTATTTGGATGCGCTTGTGCTTTGTGCTCTTGCAGCTTTCACTTTGCCCTTGCCCTTGAGCTTCTGCGCATCAGGCTGGATGATGAAGGTTGGCTCAATCACTTGCAGTTGCTGGCTTGACACGTTGAAGCACCAGGTGCCAAGATTACAACCGGGATGGCTTTGCGCTGGCATCATCATGCGCTGATGGGTAGAAAGACGGGTGCAACACTCGGAGTAGGATGAGGACCCACTACACTTGAGCCTGTGAGGCGGCAACCGGCATCCGCTTTCCTCACATGTTTTGATTTTGCTTTGGTAGTCAGTGGGCGAAACCGTCCATGTCCTTGGTTTCTCATGGCCCGCAGTGGCCTTGCCGGTTGTTAATGTTATCCAGTAGATGTAAGGAAGTCGGCAGAAGGCGAACTCCGGCTGCCCTCTCTGACTTGAATTTTACTGTGTGGAACCCTGATGACAAGATCGGGTGTTAGGTAGGTGTGACCTGTTGGACACCCGGGCCTGCGCTGCAGCCGGCCCGGTGCTTTGAGACCGTGCGCGATAAGGGGGTTCCAAACCGACTTTTGACTGGGAGGCACCACATTGTAGCTTCACCTTAGTTCATTTATTGCCCATCTACCTATACTTGTTTTATCAGCATAAGCCCAACAGTCAATCTCGTTTTATACCTCCTTGTATGTAGTATACTCATCATGGCCACATTCTACTAATCTAGTAGTCTAGTAATCAGAATCTATCTGGCCACGTTATCAATCTAGAAATCTAGTAATCTATTGATCATGGCCGTCATCTTCATGGCCCGCATGGGGGCACCAAGGAACTTCAACTGCAAATGCCAGCGCCTCAGGGCTCGTCGGCTCGCGAAATCCCTGGAGCAATGTAGGCGAAATGTTGGATGAAGTATATATTTTCACATTATTTTATCCCACATTTATTTTCACAAGTGGATGAAGTGTATATATATATAAATATATATATATATATCTGAAGCTCTGGTTAGCGTGAAATATCCACGTATGGGTCAACATTCTAGGCTATGATTTCTGCCAAATCTGTGAGCCTGGGATCAAGAACCGCATATTTTTCTCATGTTGACCCATATCCTCAGATTCCTTGGCCTGAATTGATAGCATCAATAATAGTAACATGAATAAGACATGTTATATATCATGTTATTCTACCTCATGGGTTTAGTAGAATAACCTTTAAAGGCCTAAGTTTTTCTGCCTTAACTGAGGGTCAAAGACTTCGACGCTAGATTTTTTGGTGAGGGAATTTATCTGTGGGTTAAACCTGGATTCGGGTTTGGACAAATCTTACATATCGATTTTTCGGTGTGGGAGATTTTTTTAAAGGGATCCAGTGGATCCAGAAGAATGAAACATGGGTGACCTGAACTTATATATAACACCATGGGCTTACAAGATGATTACAGTATTATTTCTGGGATGTGTTTGGAGCACCAAACACTGCCCGAAATACATGGAAATACGAAGTCAGTAACAAAACCCCCAAAAAAGGTCACTTATCCCCAACATTTACAACCATTCAATACCATTTACAACATTTTATAACCCAACTATTTATTCAATACCATTTAACTGCTGTTTCATGCGATTGAAAGCCGCCCGTTGGAACCTCCGCGGAAGCGCCAGGAACATCAAACCTTTGACGGTCGCCTTCGCTGCGCCAGGTGAGGAGATCAGAAACGGAGCGAGCTCCATGGTGTCTGAACCAAAGAACTGGCGAGGGATTCAGAATTTTCACATTATATCAAAACAATAAAAATAGTAATATAAATATATATATATATGTATATATACTGTGATATGTATATATATATATACATATGTACTATGATATATATTTACTATGATATATAATTATATTTACTGTTATATAATCTACTATTTCATTTTTTATATATACTATTTTATATTTACTTATAAATATATACTATTATATATAGATACTATTTTATATATATATACGATTATATATATACTATTATATATATATACTATTGTATATACTTATCACACCAGACTTGCTTTATGATTATGGTTTGTGGTTGATGATACTTTGCTTTATAATTATCTGGGTGTCAGCTGCCATCAAATGGAACAAATTAGTGTGTATATTGACATGTCCAAAAAAATCCAAACAAGATGTGAAAGGATTAGATGAAGCTTTGAATTGAAATATTAGATGATTTATGATTGATGATTTTGTTGGCCAAAAAAATATGATTATGTATGTTGATCCCGGCAAAGTGATATGATATGATGGTCCCCACTCGTCTTCACATATTCAGGGGGTGAAACCGTCGAGCGAGACAAGATGATTTTGGAATGCGATTTTACGACCTATGGGGGTTGAAAAAGACTCAAAAAGATGCCTGTTGTTGAACCTTTAAAGAGCGGGAGGTCTAAACAACACCTGAGAAGAATCAACGATGAATCAAGATATCTCTGATAATCTCCCAAGGGTTGGTCATTAACACACCTTGATTAATTTGACCTATCTGCGATAGTTTAGATATGATATGATATGATATGATCTTATCAAGGGAGATGTTGGGCAATTGCTTCAAGTGGCGAATACTTGATGTGACGGTATTTATGTGTTTGTTGAAGCCAGCAAATAAGAAAATGCTGCACAGCAGCAAGAGCTAAGCCATGCTAAACCGATTTTGAACGCCGGCAGTTAAAGATGGCAATGGAAAATATCCTTTTATCGATGTTTTCCCACTCAAACCTCCTTTTTTCAAGGATTTCCCAGGAGTTCCCAGCCATGTTTGATTACTGAAGAGTACCACCGGTGAAGGGATAGCGTTTTGTTTTGAACCATTAGGTAATGGCTTTGCAATCACTGAGTAGTTGCACCTTTGGCACCTGGCGAAATAGAAAAGGCCATCATAGTCCTTGCGGTGCCAGGTCGATTTGTGTCTTGAAAATTTGACGATGATTCTGGCTTGAGTGTTTGTCCATGTGTATTGATAGTTTCCCCATTACGTAATATTTCTCCATGATATTAGCTTGGGAAACATCCAGCCATGGTGTTGGATGGTTCTTGGATGGTTTTTGGTGCAGGTGTAAAGCATGCAGCGCGGGTGCTCTTCCATAAACAATCGCTTTCAGGCGCCACTGGCTGAGTCAAGGAGTTTAGGGACCGATGCAGATATATATATATCTCTCTCTCTCTCTCGGAAAATCACATGGAAGACTCAACTGACTCAACTAGCTACAATACTCATGGGACTTTAAACTGTTGGAGGGTCTAGCAGTTACAGGACTCAACAGGGTTGCAAGGGCTCAACAGTTCAAACTGTCAGAGGGTTTAGCTCGCAGTTATAACCAACTTTACAAGAACATACCATTAATTACATCCCACTTTTGGGGGTATAATAGTACAATATGGGCTTTACCCAATTCCAGATGTTACAGACACCTCCAATTTGGGATGGAATAGTTCCCAGTCATAGCCCCGGTATTCAACCCGGACATCAACTTTCGATGGGTGAGGGGGTATAAAAAAATGATCGCGTGTATATCATGAAGTAATGGGATACATAATGGTTATCCCATATTATGGTGTTATTGTTTACCACGTATTATCATATCCCGGCATTCCAAACCCATTCTCATCCCATGATTATCCCATTTAATTTCAAAATGATATCAGATTTGTAAACCCGTTAGTATCCCTTGGTTATCCCAAATGTTATTGTTATGTTATGTTATATTTTATTTCCCATTATCAAAACTCATTAGGCCATAACTTAATCTAATGCTATCTGGATTTATCCAACCATAATATCCAGATATCTAGATAAGTCTCCATTGCTATCACTATGGTTCTCCTTATTGTTGTTATCACTATCATTTTATCATTAATAACCATGGTGATGATAAGCATCTTATCCATGGATATTAAATGAATCACCGGGTTCTTAAATAATTATCATGATAAATAATTATCATAATAGCTCATCACTCAATATAAAAACTCATGTTGTCACTATGGTTTTTAAATATGTTATCCAAAATGATTATTATTACTATTGCTATTATTATCATTATTGTTATCTAGGGTCATGATTATCATTAATACTGTTACTATCATTATCATCATTATTTATCATTATTAGTTTACTGTTGTCAATTGGTTATCATTTTATCAATAACAATGGTTATCATTATAGTTATTATCCATGGCCAAAACATGTTCCCCATCTGATCAAAACATCACTTGATGCGGCGGCCGCTCCAGGCATTGATGAGATGGACAATGAGTTGGCCACGATGACCATCCGCCCCAACAACGACGTGGTCTCGTCACTGGGCACTGGGGATGGCGAAAATCCTTGGGAAAAGCCGCAGTGACTTGGGAATTTCCCATGGAAACTTCCAATAATTATGATATACCTTTTTTAACATGAGATATAAGATGATATAAGATGATTTTCCATGTTGTATAACATAGCGAATCGTACAAATGGTACAGATGAGTCAAGACGATTTACATATGATATAAGACTATGATTTGACATGAGTTGACAAGGATTCAACATGGATCCAATGATGAAATAGTGTAGTAAGTATGTCGTCCGAGCATGTTTTTGAGTTGTATGCAGAAGTTGAGCAGGTTTCTATAGAACTGCACTGAACCTGCTGTTGTGGAATGGTGTCATATTAAAGATCCCCAGAGATTAGGTGACATGGGCTTTTATGTTTGACACATACAGATGTCTCACCATGTTTGTTGGTTATATAAGTATTTCAGTATAATATATATATAAGTTATACCATTACTATCCATTATTGCTGCTTAAATTTCAAGTTTTACTTCTTAAACCACCATCAGTGCTGCTTATCCTCCTGCAAACGTTGTTTACATAGATGTGGAAAGCCCCCATCTTTCAGATCGTTTTCCGAACAGGTTTCCCGTAGGTTTTCCATATTTGTTTTTGCATGTTTACCCTAGGGTAACCCTCCTGTAATCAAACATGGCAATGGAAAATCCTCCTGGGCGTGCAAAGGCTATGCTATATTGGTACCCTGTTTGGTGCCATTCCTTGGTTGACTGGGAACTCCTCAACGCTGATTCTAGCTGGATTGCTCTCCTTGAAGATGACCTTACGATGGCTTTGGTACTGCAGGGAGCCACCCATCTTCGTGACCCACGGGAGCAGGTTGAATGGCTTGACCTCGGGCATCCGGGAGAGATTGATTTGCAGGGGATGCATGCTAGACAGCGGACCAGCAGGAACCTCACTTCGAAACTCCAGGGTTTCACCGAGGGTGCAAAACCAATGGAGAAGGAGCACACATGAACCGTGTCTATGGATGGGTACACCCGGTGCGCCGGCTCTTCCAAGGAACTCAATGCCTTGGTTGCATGAAAGAGTATCACACTGCGGCCAAGCTCAAGACTCACTTGCTGAGATCGGAGGAGTGCCGACGATTATTAGTGGGTTCTCGCCACAACTATGCTCCCACCAATTTTACAATTCAAACCTCATTAAATCTACCCTCTGGTAAACTAACATAGCTATTGAAAATGGCCATTCATAGCTGATTTTCCCATTAAAAATTGTGATTTTCCATAGTTATGTAAACGCTTACCAGAGAATCTAGCCTATACCCCACCGTAGGATTGTAAGTTGCTACGTTTGACTACGGTAAATCACTATAAATCACAACTTGTTTGGGCTTAAGTCATCTTGAGTCACCATCAGTGCTACTAAGATCAAAAAAGCCACGCATGCCCCTTGTGCTCAAGGCTCATCGATGTGCAGATCGGCAACACCCTGAACGCACCCTGCAAGGGCAAAGTCCGGGCCCAACACACGGAGGGTTGCTCCCACCCCAGGTACAAGGTAAATCTAGAGGTATATAGAGAAATAATGAGTTGGAATTTGTCCCTCGCCATTTCCATCATTTCATGTACAAGATTGATCCGTTGCACCCTCCTGTAACTTAACATCCTTGGACTGGCTGAGTCGGTGAGATTGTTTTATTGTCCCAGCGGGAAATCACTATGACTGGGAAGTCGATTGAGGGTTTTTCTTGGGGGGTTCCTTCAGCAAATTCTGGGAACACATGTGTCATATGCATACGTAGGTGGATGACTTTCCGTTGGTGAAATTGAGATTCTGGGTGAATATCTTCAATTTTGGATACTAACTTACTAACTAATTTCTTAAGCTATAAATGGAGGAGATATGAACCTGGCCAGCCATTCTTATTCGCAGTTTTTTTTTCGCCATCAGTGATTGATTGACCTTCGGGAACATATCAACAGACAGCTTGAAATCACCATAGGAATAATATTGATGTCTATCCTACATGATGGCAACATACGGCAACAAATACGATGTACATATACAGTTGAATTCCTTACGTCACTGGATTTTAATAGGGTTACTTCCCAAGTCCCTCTTGGACTGAGGCGTTGCAGTGTCGGAGACTCAGATCACAGGGCGAATCAGTTATTCATAGGTGCTACGCTCAGGTAAACGAACATAGCTAGTGAAAATGCCCATTGATCAACTAAAAAAAATAAAACTTTCTAATACTGGTGATTTTCCATAGTTATGTTGATAGTTGATTTACCTATCAAAACAAGAAACTGGTGACTTTGCATAGTTATGATGTTAGTTTACTGGGGGGTACATGTACCCAGCACCCAAATGAATGACTCCTACTTTTGATGGTGAACGAACATGGGTCAAACTCTCCAAGAAACAGGCGCTCTTGGGGTTCCAGGCATGTCAAGATGAGACTAATGTTCAGACCCAGCGAACTTTGCACAAAGCTTTACACACCTACCCATCCCTACTCCATCCTATTTTCATATTGCTTCTAGTCTCAAAAACCCTGTTCCCAAAGCCACCATCAACATAGAAGGCACATGATTGGGCTAAAAGAGTCCCTGATGGGGGTTGATGGGGGTGATACACTAATTTTACTTGGGTGTTTTTACATGTTCACCAAAAGGCAGCCAATATGATTGGTTTAATTTTGATCCAATAACTCTTCATGACTAAGATCTTCATGGGCGATGCCTTTGTGCTTTCAGCCCCGCCGGAAGGGGGAAGTTCCCTGCAAGACTGGGATTTGTTTCCGCTTCTGTCACGGCGCTGATTCCATGAGATGCCCGAAATGCCCCTGGAATAGCAAGCCACGCTGGAAATATGTGTTCTACCTTTGATATGAATCCAAATCGGATCTATGTATTTAAAAACATGTAAAAACCGAACCATGGATGCTAGTCTTTCCATTCAGAACATGCCAGATTTGTTCGAAGTCCATGTCTTAATCATGCTTGATCAAAGCTCCAGTCCTTTGCTTGGAGATCAATCACGTGTTCCCATGAGAAAATACACTTTTCGCGGTATAAATGTTCAACAAACATCTGCAATGCGTGCTTGCTCAGGCCAATTTTCCATCTACTTAGATGGGCTATGGGATTAGCAACTGGGGATATAAGCCCCTATATCCCAATCATAGTCCACTTTCTAACTAGTTAACCAACTCCATGGCCCATCTAAGTACCCGTGGTTTCCCTATGATTTCTCTATGATTTCCCTAAAAACCGATTGAGGTCACAGCATTTACCGGACTTTGTGGGGCATCTTCAACTTGCTGCTCGACGGGCCTCGGGCCCTTCCAGATTCTGTGGGTTAAGCCATGGGGAACCCAAAGTTATGATCCGAATAATCAGTCATTGGGTTTATGATGGAAAACATGATAAAAAAAAGCCTTAAGCCATCTTAAGTTTTACCATTGCTTTTGCAAGTCATTGGTTCCTAAACCTTCTTAAGTTTTTGTTTAAAACAAGGGGAAGCACTGGTTTTGGGGCAGCGAAATGGTGGGAAACACCCACTTGACTGGACACCGGAAATTTAACCTATTGTCTTGGGGGAATATCTTCAGCGGAAACCATGGTGGAAACAGCATCAATTTGGATACCCCCGATTCCCATTGGTTTATCATAATTTTCCCTTCTTCAATTACCATGTTTTTCGGATATCCACTATTTTCAGACAAACCCATCTAGCAGTTTTTGCGCGTATAGAACCCAACTATTTGGGTAGTACTATAGTTATTAGTGTTAAGGGCTTGACCCATAGCCGTTTGATCAATGCTATTACTATAAGGCCAGTGCTTAGCAAAGCAGGCGCAATGCTCCCCAACAAAATTGTATTTACTAAAAGAGACAATGCAAATATGATGGACATCCATTGAAGACTTCAAATGACAAGTATGATGATTCATGATGATGATGATGATGATGTTGATGATGATGATGCATGTTTCCAGAATACTGGCAGGATAGCAGTGTTCAGTGGCCACGGTGTTGAAGAATAAACACCACAAGCTGGTGCCCCAAAAGGATAGCTGAGTGGCTATGTAACTACTATTCCACTAGGGTTTATGGTAGATATATCTATAAACTATTCGGGTAATAAACCAAGAAACATAGCTGTGGGGGCACCAGCACCTTGTAGGATATGTTTCAGAATATGGATTCAAGCGACCTCAGAGTAGGGGGAATTCGGATAAGAACTGTCCAGATGAGATTCGGCGCTTTCGCTGGCAACCAAAAATAGGCCGAAGAACCTTGTTTTTTTCGGGATTATACCTTGCAATCCACAATATAATCCTGGTTGGTGGTTTGGAACATGAAAATTATTTTTCCATATATTGGGAATGTCATAATCCCAATTGACTTTCATATTTTTCAGAGGGGTAGGTATACCACCAAGCAGATGGGGATGTTGATGGGATATGAATGGGATATTAGATAAATAAGGATCCATAGGGACTATTCATGGGGTTTATAAAGCCTACAGTTATGAATGGCTCAGTTGAGAATTCGTTTCCACTGCACCGCTGGCGTTCTGCTTCCAGGTGTGGGTCCATGACGCATCACAATCTGACCGTGCCCAGCAACGCAACGCAGCGAGGAGGGATGGTGGGAACACAACGAGATGTGGATCTCGTTACGTAAACGAATATACTTTGATCAACAGTCACAACAATAGAAATCATCAATAAACATTATACTGGTTGATGGTTTGGAAGATTTTTTATGTTTCCATTCAGAAGTCATATTTTTCAGAGGGGTTCAAACCACCAACCAGCATATGTTTGGTGGCATCTTGTATTCTATTTCCATTGTAGTATGTTGTGCTTGGCTTCATCCCTGAGTCTCGTTGCTGAAGATGGTCATGGCTTGGGCCATTTTTCCGAAGCTGAGAAACATGATACCCTGGGGTAAACATACAAAAACAAAATATGGAATGACGCCATGGTGTTTCCCCTCCAAATGATGGAGAAATCCATGGTGGCTTCTCCATAAACCTAGGAAAATGATCGTGACATTCCTGGTGGGTTCTCCTATATCTATGTCCTCGGATTGTAGTTATCCCCTTAGAATCTGTGATTTATAACCCGCTTCCTACTTAGATGCCGCCAGAATTCCCATACTGGGGAATGGTCATCAGTCGATTTATTGGAAGTTAAATACCATCATAGGGATTCCCATTATGGGATGGATGACCGAAAACCATACACCATGACTTGAAACGAAATCATAAACCCTACAATATAAAGCCCCCCCCCAGTTCTAAATTGCTTAAAATTCCATGAGCTAGTTCGATATATCACCAACAAAAACCATAGTGAAATTGGACTTATTTGCACCAACTGAACGCAATCTTAGGGGCATCGCCTTGTATAAATTGGTTATAATCCCATTAACCATAGGTAATCCCATTAACTAGAGATAATCCCGTTAACTACAGATAATCCCGTTAACTATAGATAATCCCATTAACTATGGATTTTTCCCATTAACTATAGATTTATCACCTAGAAACTATAAATAATCCCATTAACTCTAGATAATCCCATGAACTATAGATAATCCCATCAACTGTAGATTTATACCATTAACTATAGATTCATCCCATTAACTATAGATTTATCCCATTAACTATAGACAATCCCATTGACTATAGACAATCCCATTAACTAT
>Ga0126342_10014760_pt1 | contig 13755 bp, 6 predicted proteins | sample Cyp1metagenome_FD_92528 | JGI IMG/M metagenome (GOLD analysis project Ga0126342, IMG submission 92528) | Coral microbial communities from Lord Howe Island, Old Settlement Bay, Australia - Cyphastrea 1 metagenome | ecosystem: Host-associated > Invertebrates > Cnidaria > Coral ...
ATGGACAAGATGGACAAGATGGACACGATATCTGAACAATTCTGACCATGATACTAGAATATACTAGATAATACCAACTTAGAAGACTTTCACCACCATTGTGTATCGTAGTAGAAGTTTCCAAGTTGCCACATAAATGGCACAGACAAATGACGCTGCTAGCTGACCAGCTAGCGGCTGAGCTGGGCCACCTGCTCGCCTTCAGCTTCTGTTGAAATCTCTGAGATGGCGATGGAGGGAGAGAGAGAGAGAGAGAATACCAAAAGTTACATATAGAGAGAGAGGGAAAACGCACAAAAACTGCGATATTTACTGACAACGTATGGACTGCACGGTGCGTACATTTTGCAATGCCATACGAGAGCATGGGCCTGCCCATGCACATTGCTCGCGTTGTTGCCTCCTTGATTCGCGGTTTGGTGTCGGCATCCGCACAACTAGGTGCTTGCAGTTATGCAGCTATCATCAGCTATCGTTTTTAGCCAGTATAACGGCCAAGCGTATGCGAGTCCAAACGCGTGACTTTGTGACGCTAGGTTGATCGTGTTTTCACGAGTCATCACGGTCCGATGCTTGCTTCCTGTTCCAGCTAAGCAGCTAAGGGCCCTCGGCCCATTCCTTTGTCTTAGTTTCCCCTACCAACCACTTATATAAAGACATTCTACCACGACAAAGCTTGCTTGTCATGACAAGCTATTGTTTGGCCTTATCGGCATCGCGATCCTGGAGATGTTACTGACCTCTTCAGACGGCATTTGGTGGCACGTCTGAGCATTTTTTAGCCCTTCACTTTTCGCGACACATACAGTGTCACACAATATCAGAATGCAACACTTCTTAAATCACAACATTCGCATCATTCGCAACTACTACTTTGTAATTTGCAAATCAACCCAAGTGGTGCGTGATATAGGTCTTTGGTCCACTAGTGCTATTTGACACGAGACAGGATCACAGTGGAAGCAGCCAAGATACAACAAAAGAAGTATCGAAGTCACAGACTTTGCGTGGCTTCAAAGGAGGAGGACAGAAACTCAGTCCAAGGAATTGCCACTATCTGCATTTTTCTGCATTTAGAGGCAAAAATCATGGTATAAGTTGTAAAAAGGGAGAGCTCTTCAAATGATTCTTTATGCATTGTTGCTTAGGCAATCTGCGGTTCTAAAATGTTCTGAAAATTTCTGAAACATGATAGGACGAACCAAAAGAATTCTGGCCGCGGGGGCGGCAGTATCATCCTTCTTCTCCATGTTTCGAGGGAGCGAAGAAGCGCAGAGAGCTCGAATGAGGGCCCGTGTGGCCCGCAGATTTCGTGAGCTTGATGAAGACGGTGAAGGTATTCAGCTGGCTGATGTGGCAACTCTTTTGACTGATGTTCTGGGCCTGCAATTGGACAGAGATGCAATGCTACTTGACCCTACTTGATCATACTTTATACTTGACTTACTTGACTTCTTTTTGGGGCTGCAGTTACCACAGTTATCCATAGTTGACCTACTTGGCTGCAGTTCTATTGCTGTTTAGTTGTCGCGGTCCGCAATGGTGTTCAATCGGATGCATGAGTCGCAAAAACAATCTGCAGAGACAGAGGTGGAACTAGCTAGAACATGTTTGACCGTCTAGAATCTAAAACCTCTCCAACGAGCCACTTGCGCGCCTTTTGTCCTTGAAGCATTTCTGGCCGCAAGAGAATGACAGCTCAAAACTCTAAGACCCCGCAAAATATCGAAAAATCAAACTAATAATATTAGTTCCACTTGGTGCGTCTTCAAGTGAGATCAAGTGAGATCAAGTGAGCAGGTCGAGCTGCGGCACTAACGGGCACTAAGGCTCCGGCTGGCCGCAAACGTCTTTGATAATGCGGAGAAGAATGAGCAAGAACTTCTTCAACTGCCGGAAGTGTTGAAATCTCTCGATTCTGTAACCACAGACTTTAATGCTTTGGTGAAAAGGCGGCAGCAGCATAGTTCTGGACAATCGGGCGAGGAGGAAACTTCCTGGACATGTGTACGGCGGTTAGCTGGAATGGTTATCCCGCCGGACTCTCCAGGGTTGAGAGCCTGGGATTTGTTCCGACAGTTGGCGGTTGTTTATTTCATGCTGGAGATCCCTATGCGTTTTGCCTTTATCAACTTCGACCAGTTGCCGCAAAACGATGCAAGAGTTCTGCTGGCTCTCAACTTGTGCATGGATATTTTCATGCTGTTGAGCATGATGTTGACGTTCTTGCGAGGTTATACCAAGAGCTCGGGGGTGACCGTAATTGATTTCCATCAAATCCGTGTTCGGTACATGCTCAGTACATTCAGTTGGGATATCCTGGCATGCTTTCCACTGGATCTCCTTGTGGCTGGCTTCCAGGCCTCTAGAGACTATGCAACATGGAGACTTTTTAAACTGGTGCATTTGAGGCATTTCTGGAGTGACTCGAGCCCATCTCAAGGCAAGGAAGGAGGCTTCTTAGTGACGACTGTTCGGATAATGTTGCAAGTGTACGTGCTTTTGCACTTCACTGCTTGTGGCTTTTGGTACATCAGCAATGGTTGGCCTACAGAGCAGGAGCTGATTGAACAGCAAAATGTGGCCTCTGAAGCCAGCGGATGGTTCCGCCGATATGATGGAATGGGTTTTGCGGCAGGGCTGTTCAACCAGGCATATGTGCCAGTGTTTGAGCAGTACATGATTTGCCTTTGGGCAATGATGTGCCTGCTGACAAATGACAGTCATTATCAGATCAGCTCGACGACTTGGCTGGAGCTTGGCTGGGTGATCGGCAGTTTCGTGGTTTCTATTGCTGTCACAGGTCACATTGATGGCGCCCTTGTTGGGAAGGTCATCTCCCAAGATCAAAGCACAGTGGAAGATCGTGTGATGCGAGCTCGGGTAGACAACTTCATCCAAAATGCAGGGCTGCCTGTTGAACTTGCAGAGCAGATTCGTCTTTCCACTGATGCTGGTCACAGTGTCAGCCGAGGCTCGAAAGCCGAGAAGTCCACGGCCACCGACATACGGACCATGGAGTCAGTTTTGCAGAGTTTGTCTCGCGGGTTGCTGACCCGAGTTGGCCGCCGCGTTTTCCTAAAGTGGCTTCAAGGGGTGCAGCTCTTCAAAGGGTGCTCGGAGCCATTTCTTCTGCAGCTCGCCACCAGATGTCGGCAGATCACGCTATCTGCAGGCTCCTTCATTTGTAGAGTGGGTGAGCCCTCGTCCTTTCTGGTGATTCTTCGCTATGGCTCTGTTCAAATCCGTGACACAAGCAATGAAGAAATCGATCGAGCGGAGGAAAAGGGAACAGCATTCTGCGATATCTCTTGCATGTTTGGCTTGAGACACAAGACGTCAATCATTTGTGAGGAGGAGACGCAGCTTGTCAAGCTACAAGTGGAGGATTTGAATTTTGCGTTGGAACTGTACCCCAAAGACAGGGAGCAGATCAACAACAACGTGCTGGAGATCATGCCAGAGACTGCTGATTTGACAGAACAGGAGAACGACGGGGCAGCCATGGGTGCCATTGCGCCCATCATGGCGAACATCATCGGGACCATGAGCGGGATGGGAGACGACCATGATGATGGGCGCCAGTCTCTCGACAGGCGGAAGCGTAGAGCCATGGGCAAGGTGGACCTGGTTGCAGATTTATCCATCCATGACCTGAATTTGGAAGGCGTTGCTCATGTGCGAAATGTGATCAACAAAATGTTAGAGGAGAAAGCGCAACAACGAGTCAGCGACTTTATTGAGTTTGCGGCAAATGGGAAGTGGGAGAAAATGGAAGCGATGCTGAAAGACCGCGAGGCAGGAGACTCTCGGAGCTCGGAGCCACGATTTACCTGCCACATCCTGCCACTGTGATATCTGTGAATTGTAATGAATTTTGTCATTCTCATTCTATATATATTATATATTCATTAATATTCTACATATATTCTACTATAGTATATTATACCTCTCGTAACTCCCAGTATCCTCTCATGTACTGAAATTACTCGTAGATTACCGGTACTGAGCACAAGTTTCTCGACCACATCGACCTAGGTAGCAAGCGCAAGTTGACAAATCAGCAGTCACTTCATTTTTAACTTTTTTTAAGCGGGTATTGGGATTAGAGGCCTCGCACACGCATAGTAGGGCGAAGATGTATATGCTAATGTAGACCCACTTTCTTCAAGTTTTCATCTACGTACAGTGGTGCGTGATTGGAGTCTCCTCCGCTTTCACCCGTTTGCACTGGTATAAACTGATGTAATATTGTCGCATACTGTCGCAGCCCGATGTGTTGAGCCTGCAGGTCACGGTAGATTCAAAAAAATGGGATTCCAGGAGTGCGTTGCACGTGGCTGTGTCGGAAGGCCACTTGAATGTGGTAGAGCGGCTTGTAAGTGACTGGTCGGCCACCCTGACGCTCGAAGATAGATTTGGCAACACTCCTTTGGACGATGCCGTGAGAGAACGCCGTGCAGAAGTTGCTGAGTTTCTGGTGGAGGCCAGGGCGGCCAGGGCAGCCAGAGATGTGCTTTTACTTGAACGCACCAAAGAGGCTTGCTTTTTGGACATCTGAACCTGGACCCTGCACCCATGTAGTAAATACTACAGTAGGAAGGGGGGGTTGGGCAACCTTCCAGCCATCTCTAGCCGCTAGCCGGTTGTTCTTCAGCCATTTCTAAGCTGATTCATGCTGCTTCAAACATGTTCAAAACAGGTTGGCCACTTTGCAAAACTTGTCAAATTGTTCATTTCATTCGTTTCATTCATTTCATTCGTTTCATTCATTTCATTCGTTTCATTCGTTTCATTCGTTTCATTCGTTTCATTGTCCATTTTCCTTTCCCTGCCGTTCCCGCATCTGCCAGGCAAGCGCAGAGTTCAAAGGCGGCGTAGCAGCTGCGGTGCAACTCTGTGAAGCTGCAGCAGAGGGCGACACGTCTCAGCTGGAGCTGCTCGTCGAGGTGCCATACTACGCAATGGCAACAACTCCGGCATGATGACGGCATTCCCCAATTGATATCCCAATTAATTATACAATTGTATCATGAATCAGACATCATCTTACATCCTTAACTCATATCATTTCGGCAATTCTGGCCAGGAAATGAGGTCATTGCTAAGGCTAGCACTGGAGCATTGGGAAAGGTTTACAGGTCCAGAATAGCTGGTCCCGCGATGTCCCGCGCATGGTTGGCATCTTCGAACCTGAAATGACTTTGGCACAAGATGGTACAAGATGGTACAAGTAGGTCCTAAACACTCCAGGGCAAACTTTCAGGAAGCATATAGTATAGATATGTATAGATCATATAGAAGTGTAGGAGGATGTGGTCTGGATTTGTTTGGACCGGGTTTCGCTTCAAGGCCCCAACCCCCGGGTTGCATGTGGCGATGCAGGTGATTGGGGTGGACCCAAACCTTGGTGACTACGATAACAGGACTGCGCTTCACTTGGCTGCTTCCAATGGTCATTTGGAAACCATCACGCGCATGCTGGAGTTCGGATATCTGGATGCTTGGTGGCAAGAGGCGCACAAACACACAGATACAGACACAGACGTATCTGTTTCAACCTGTATACAATATATATAAATCATTACAAATCCCACAAATGTTTAAAATCATGCACGCGCACAAACACACAGAGCCAGGATCTACAGAATGTTGACTGTTTCCAACTTTGCACTCCTAAGTCTAAGCAGCATCTAAAGAATTCATGTCCATTCATGTCCAAGAATTGAGCTGCCAAGGGGCGCATGGTGAGACCACCAAGTAATTCGAGGCATTTCTCGTTTGATCTTCTGAGATGTATAAAAACAGTCTTCAACGATCCCCATCGATCATATCGATCCCCTGTTCAGGATCTCAGTCCACTGGACCGGTTTGGCCAGACTCCTTTGGATGATGCGATTCGCCACGAGCACGTGGCCGTACAAAAGCTGCTTGGCATGAGCTTGAACTTATCGCTTCTGTGGCATGTGGATACATGTAGCCAATTGTAGCCATGTAGCATTCCTAAAAGCATCTAAAAGCAACAGACAGAAACGAAACGAAGCGTGTGACAACACATAACCTTCAACAACACACGAGAGAGAGAGAGAGAGAGGGAAAAAGAGAGCCTCAGGGTGCATGGAGCCACTACAGCCGCTTGACAATGTACTGCAGGCTTCTTAAAAGTGAAGGCGCTCAGATGGGCAGTGTCGAATTCGGCGTTGCGCTCTGCGAAGCAGCCGCCAACAATGATACTGCTGCTTGACTGGCCTTGGGGCTTTTAAATGTTTATTGTATACTGTTTTGTCACTATTTCATCATTTTTCAGGGGGGTTGGGCAGAGGCTCTTTGTATCTCTTTGTTCTTTTGGCATTATGCGGTCACGCCTGTCCGCTCGATATCGCTCGATACTGTTACATCTTCAAGATGGATCTTGCAAAGTCAGATCTCAAGTCATCCCAAGTCTTGATATGCAAGGCAGAAACTATGCATGGACAGAGTGCATCCTAGCATATCCTAGCAATAAAATGCAATAAATATGGTATGGATCGGGCATAATTATGTAGAATATTGTGGAATTATGTAGATATAGATCTGGATGGCGATGGAGAGAGAGAGAGAGAGATCCCAACTGCCCAGGACAAAATCAGGCAGATGATTGAAGCAGGTGTCAGGGCCGGGATGGCCGACTACGACTATAGAACGGCTTTGCATTTGGCTTCCTCCAATGGACATTTGGAGACATGTGTGTTTCTTTTGCGTGAAGGACGTGTAGATCCAAATCCTTTGGATCGATTCCTCAACACACCACTTGATGATGCCATTCGTCATGGACACAAAGATATAGTAGAGCTCCTGATGAAATACAAGGGGAGGCCGTCCGATGACGATGAATACTTGAGCACAGTGAGGGATGACTTTTTGAAGAAAATGGAAGAAGAAAAGGCCCGAAAAGACACAGACAAGCTGGAGAAAGAGCTGAAGACCCATCGTTTATCTGATGTCATGGATCGTTTGTCTCGATTAGCTTCAGACATGGAGGATGACATTCACAACTTCAAGACGGCAGCTTCAAATATTCGATACGCTCTCTGCCGCATTTTGCACATGTCCATGTTCCTACAAGATGATTCAAGCCACAGCCGAGCTGGATATGAAAAGTTAGCCCATGACATGGAGGAAGGCAATCTCACTACCCAAAAGCTGGTCCCTTTGATGGAGCGAGACTTGAAGCAATTGGACAGCAGTGCCTCTCGGATTCTGAAGCACATTGCGGGTGAGCTTCAACCATGTTTGCATGCAGCTACCAACAATTCTCACACCAGAGGCTTGGTGAGGCTGTTGATGCCAAACTTCTCGCAGGATTTATCAAACCTGATTTCAGGTGTTAATCATGTGAAGGCCCTTTTGCCAAGATTAATCTCGCAAATCGTTACTCCAGCAAAAGGGCCTGGCCTGGGATATGATTGCCGCGCCTTTGGCCTGCTCTACCAGAGGCGGGGTCCATGACTCCATGACCTCCACAGTTCATTTCAATTTCGACTGTCCATCCTCCATCTCTGTGTCTCTAGATTAGTACATAATATGAATTAATATGATACGTATATGATCGTATATGTACAATATACAGTATATATAGTATATACGTATATAATTGTGTATATATAAATATGACATGTGACATATGTATAACAATATTTTTATTACTGTATATAATATATATATATATATTCATAAGTAATATAATATATATATATATACATATTTTTTATATAGATATAAAACTAATAGATCTGGTACTATTACTGTTTGTGTATTGTATTGCTATATATACCGGTGCCAAGAATTTCCACGTCTGGGCAGTTGCCCACTTCTAAGCAGCCTCGGTCGCAAAAATCCGGTTGGCTCCTGCCAGGTTTTCAAGCCGTCGATGTGCCGATGTGCAGGTGTCGCGTGTTTGGCTTTCCTGAATCCACCACAACGTCGGCTGAAAATTTGTCACATTTCGTCACTGTTATTCACCTTTCTTGTTTTTAAACACAGAGCATGTCCCAGCAGCACGTGAATTCTCAATATCTACATTTTAACGTGTGTTAGATGCGTTTAGATGTTTTTAGTGTGCCAGCGTGAAGATTCTGATGCGCAAACACTTTTGTCATCTTTTGTCATTTGTGCTGTGCCAGGAAATCCTGCAAAGCGCTTTGCAGCTGCTCTGTGTCACATCGTTCGGGAAGCAAGAGGCCGCCTGGCCAAGCAAACCAAGAGCTCGCGCGGCTGCGAAACTGTTCAAGGAGCATGGCACTCTTTGCAGGTCTTTACAGACAAGTTTTGGATAGTTTTGGACATTTGTTGAAACTGTTCGTTTTGGATAGCATAACCAAATGCTGTGCGAAGTTGTGGTTTCCCTGGAGATCAGATGATCATGTCGGTTGAGTCATACTTGTAACATCTTGTAACACTGAGACGTAGACTATAGTGTCTTCTTTGCCGAGGTCATAGATGTCATATATTGCAAGGCGTTCATATTGTTACCAATCCTGACGTCCAGGGATATCATGGGGCTTCATGGGGCCGAAGCACGCAGGAGTCCAACGTGACAAACTCCCTTACGCACAGCATTGAGCGGCCTCCATTCAAGCCACCGGCAGAGTTCCTGAAGCAGACTGCGCTTCAAGATAATGAATCAGTTTGACAGGTCAGGATCTCAAGCACTATGAGATGATCAGCGAAATATCAGGGTGCACTGTTGTGGCCCCACGCTTCATGATGCATGATGTGCTTTCGCATGCTTTTGATTTTGCAGCTTGTGAGCTCACTCAGGCTGAAAAGAAGTGAGTGAGGTCCAAGGCCTTCTTCACTCCTGACGTTGCGTAGAATTTTATTGTAGCAGCGGCTACGCCTGAAAATCCTGCAGACTAGTTTGATTTACAACAGCCATCAAAAACCATCAGCCGAGGTCTAGGCAACTAGAGACTAGCGAAGAGTGTCAGGGTAGCTCGTCAGGATTTTAGTTTTTATGTTTCACCTGCACGACTCCTGTGGTGGCAATGGTGTGGATTGCAGAATCGTGTCTCAGGGAAGTAGCCTGCAATGCCACCATTTTTCGTTCAGACCCCTGTCGATATGTTCGATGTTTTCTCGCCTGCAAAGCTGTTCGCCCCTTATTGATGCCACTGCAGCAGTCTTAATGATCGTCCGAGAATTAGGAGAATTGCAGAGGGTGAAGATAAGCCTCTGTGCAAACATGCCCCTCATGTGCTGCGAAGCAGTAGGATAAATAAACGGATCTTTTCGAACAGGTCACATGTCTAAAAAAGCTTTGTTGAAATGGCTGGAAGTGTGCCATTGCTAGTCTCCGTCAAAAGTCAATCAAGAAATGCGGCTGTCTCACACACACACAGACGCACCATGATGCACCCATCACCGATTCAGGCTGCTGATTGCAGCACAAGCTGATCATTTTTCAAAAGCTAGTGAAGATGATGAGATGCGGCAAGCTTGGGCTGCGGGCAAGGACGTGTGTTTTCATGAAAAACAATAGCTATAATAATTTGATTTAATTTGAGTTATTATATGTGACCCCCGAGTGATTCGCAAAAAAATGTGGCACATGCCAGTTGCTTGCACACAGCACAGAAACTGAACTGAACATGAAGAATTGGGGTCAAAAGAATTGAGGTCAACGTGTACAGCTGCATTGAATTTGAATCCCAGGTCTGAGCTCGAAAAGAGCTTGAAAAAGCGGCAGCTCAGACGCGAAGTGGCGCACTTACAACCTTGACGATCGAGGTAATTTGATGACATTGTAGCACGGTGTTCAGGCAGGAGGTTATACATGTGTATCAGATAATATCAGATATCATTATCATATTATATTATCATACAATTCAGGTGTGGCACCAAAACCTTTCCTTTTCACCCAAGCCCACCGTTTTGGAGCAAAGCTTTCTGGATTGACAACCACGCTATGGGACGTGTGTTGGATGGACATCAGGGTGAGAGAATGGGATACATAGAGATCAAGACCATTTCCAACAGTCGACAACTCATGGACAACCTTGGCTTTGAGGGCTTATTGCATCAATTGAGGATTGTTTGGGATGTTTGGGTAGATTTTCACCTCATCGTAGAGCGCTCATGAGCGCTCCATAGCTCTCCCCTTTCTGATATTTGCTGATTGGGGAATCATTGGGGAACCACCTGAACTTACTTAACTTGGTTTCACATGAGGGTTCAGCAACGTCGTGGAGATCATGTGCTCTAGATTTCCCCTCAAAATAAGTCCCACCATGTCCCACCAAGGTAGCTTGTGCCGTCAACCTTCGGGAACGATCTGCCCGTTATGCCAGGGGCTTGAGATCGTCTCCATACCCGAATCTTTAATTGTATAAGTAGATATAAGTAGTGTGATTCGGTATGATTCGGTGGTTTTCCATGCCCTCGTCCCAGGTCTATGGGCGTGATAGTGAAGGATTTGAGGCCCTGATTGGTGACATGTGCAAGTTGCGTTTGTCCATCCATCCACAGATCCATATCACCCACAACCCGCAACGCAGCATGACACAACGCCAAGTTCCATTGCCCGGCGTTTTGAAAGGTTTTGCGATTGGTGTGTTGCAACCCTTCTATGACGCATCGCTACACACGGTAGACATGAGATTACATTATACCCGACACAGAGATGACAGAGATTACACAGAGTAGATATGAATGAACAATGAATACAGTGATCATGGGCTGATACATACCGATCCAATTTTCACCACACCAAGGTTGAGAATGGAATTAGGTGGCCGTTTGTAAACTTTGCGCGCCAGTGTCAGAGGCTCAAATGCGGCAGGAAGCTCGAGAACTTGATGCAAGCTCAGAATGGATTTTGGAATGTGCCGAATGAGTCAAATATGGGGAAAGGGATGGAAAGGGCGTAATGAGGATTTGCAACTGCTTACAAAACATGAGATTTCAAAAGCAGAGGCTCCCCAAGGTTTTATTTGGTTCTGCTGGATGAATCTGTACAAGTGGCATTCAAGTGCCTATATGATATGTACTTACCGAAAAGATCCGAATAGTATTGAAAGGCAGTGAAGCAAGCCTTCAGGGATTTCAGGGTCTTGGAGGTCAAACGAGTCAAACGGTCACAAATCAGGTGCTGCTGTGTTGAAACATGTCGGAAACATGTCTGAAACATGTCTGAGAATCTGAAACATGTTGAGACTTCCAGGTAGTTGTGACTGATTGTTGAATTAGTTGAAGAGTTGGAACATTTTTGTGGCACTCAGAGGCCTCGTCGCAGTTTGGCCCAGAGCTGCTGCAGGCTCTCGGAGAGCAGCGAGCTCAGACGGCCTCCGGATGGCTCCAGATGAATCCGGATTTCATCCGGATGGGTCAAATGAGGCGATTGAGATTGGTGGAGATTGGTGGAGAATGTTGAGATTTGCGAAAGGTGAAAGAAACACGGGGCACACCTTAAAGATTGTAAAAATGTCACATTCTTTGGCACACTTGGTCCAATTTTAATCCATCACGTTCCACCAAGGATGTACCTAGCGCGCTCTGAGACATTGCCTTAGCACAGCGAATTCGTGCATCATTCAATCTCTACGGGTGTCTAACCATTACCAAGACTTGACATCAGAATCAATCAGAATCATATTAATATAGAAATATATAGAATATTATAGAATCATCAGATCCTGCAGAAGTCATCAAAAGTCCTCATCCTCCCAGCGGACTCTAGCCGACTCTAGCCGACTCCAGCCATCAGCTCCAGCTTGTTGTGGGACCAGGGCGTCGCTGTGCTCCAGTGAGGATCTACTTGGCCAACGAGATGCATGGCCGGATCTCATTGACCAAGTCCCGAGCATCAATGAAGCACAATAGCCGGGCTCCTTGTCGAATGTTGTTGCATTGCAAGTTATCCAATATAAAGTCAAATGCAGCCCGTGTTTTTGCCACAGCCACACCAGGGATCTCTTTGTTTCCGGATGCGGGCTTTGTCACAGGTCTGGTTCTAAAGCACCGCCTTCGCTTTTACAAGTCCAGCTCTCAGTATCAAGAGTAGAGCAGCTGCATCCACCAATCTGAGTTTCCATAATCTCTAGAATCTAGAATAAATGATGCCAGATTCCCAGATTGAACATTCTACTTCTACAGCTTCATCAGATTCTTATCCGTTCCTCTTTTTTTCCAGTTTCTTTGATTAATGTCAGCCAAGAAAGGCCAAGAGGCTTCAGGTCTTTCAGCTTCTGGGGGCCTTTCAGTGCTCCTGCCACAGCTGATCAGAATGACATCCACACACATCATTGTTGTATCTTGTTATATCATCAAATCATATATCATTGATATCGATATCATTGATATATATCCACATCGTATTACCTTCAAAGAACCGCCCATACTTTTCCACGCTATGTCCGTAATATTTCCACCATTTCCCACCTGCAGTTCCATATAGTTCCATGTTTTCTTACAGCAACTTGCTGTTCATACTTCAGGAACGCTGCTGGAAGCCTCATCAAAGCCGGCAAGGTGCTTTGCCGTCCAAGACACATTTGTTCCTGTGGGTTTCACCTTCGGAATGTTCTGACTAGTTCTGACACATTTATGAACAGCACACTGCACACCTCCTTGCTTTTCAATACAACTATAACGAAATATAATGAGAATGATGAGAGCAAATGGAAGACACTTTCCGGTTTCGAGCCAATCCGGAAGTGCGGTGCATCGCCGTGCCAGGTGTACAGTGCTGCGACAAAGGTTTCCAAGGAATTGAAGGAAGAGCAACCTGAATCTCAATCAGGCAAGGGCAATCAGGCAATGTCAACAATATCGGCAGTGTCCCAGCACCGTTTCAACTGACAGAAATGATGTAACAGAAATGATTCCGCAATGATGCCTGAGTACACCATGACCTACCAGGTGAGCCTCCTGTGACAGAGGAGCAAGCACAGCAGGCCGTCACAGTCCCCATTGGGGCATCATGCTCAGCCAATGTCAGCCAATCGAGACTGCATATGCGTATGAAATGTGCATGTGATATGATGATATAAAGGAATATAATGATATAACAATATCCTTGTTGCAATTTCCTCTGCAGAATCGAGGGGGCTGGCACCCCAAAAATCTTCGATTCTGGAGAGCCCTCCTGCACCCCTACTTTGCTACAAAATCAAAGACCATGGGCTGGTAAGCACCCAAAAATCATCAATTTTGGACATATTTGGACTATATCTTAGTAGGTCCATGATTCTGTAGACAGGGGCCCCAACAGCCAGCCGGGAGTGCACAAAACCTTACTTTTTGGGCATGCAACTGATTTTGTAGAGATAAGGCTTGTGACAACCTAAGGTCTTTGATTTTCTAGTAAAGCATGCCCCTTAATGTCATATCTTCAGATCTTGATTCTGTAGTGGTTTTGAGATAGTAAGAGGGAATGAATTTGACTCTGTAAAGGATAGTTCCCCTGAAACCCTTTTTGGCCAACATGTATGGGTTTTTGATTTTGTAGAGATAAGTCCGATGTAGTAATATCATTTCCATAAGACCATTTTTCTTTGGATCTATCAGGTCTTGATTCTGTAGTGGTGAGAGATGATGAGAGGGAAGAATCTTGATTCTATATGATGCTATATGATTCTATATGATTCTATAATATGCAACTAATTTTGGATTTCTATTTAAAGAAAACATGCTACAAAATCAAAGACCAGTCATTTTGGACACCTTTAACTGACTTGTAAAATCTTGTAAAGGAACTCATGCTACAAAATCAAAGAC
>Ga0126342_10014761_pt1 | contig 13753 bp, 12 predicted proteins | sample Cyp1metagenome_FD_92528 | JGI IMG/M metagenome (GOLD analysis project Ga0126342, IMG submission 92528) | Coral microbial communities from Lord Howe Island, Old Settlement Bay, Australia - Cyphastrea 1 metagenome | ecosystem: Host-associated > Invertebrates > Cnidaria > Coral ...
AAATAACACCCAGGTTCTCCCAGGAAATCCCGGAAACCCACAAAAACGCAGAAAATAACACCCAGGTTCTCCCAGGAAATCCCGGAAACCCCACAAAATCGCAGAAAATAACACCCAGGTTCTGCCAGGAAATCCCGGAAACCCCCCTGACAGATCTGAAAGTCGAAGTCTTCTACACATTTCTACACCAAGTCACTTCTAACATCTTCTAACATCTTCTAACTGCCCAGTCTAGGCCAAGTTGTGATCCACAGGCCTCCCATCCACACCAGGTGCAGCGGCTCCCATGTCATGGAGATTCCGAGAGCCTGCCACACAGGGTGCATGTCAGGACAGCAACTTTAGCAGGAACTATCGGATCGTACAAAGTGTCTCAAGTCGAGAGCAAAGCCTCATACACTCAAGGTTTTGGACAGTGCCATGCATTTCGCAGTCCGATGGAAGGGCGTTTGACTGCAAGTCTTGTCAATACTTTGCTAAAGGCCAGGTCGTGATGGGTCGTGATGGGTCGTGATGGGTCATGATTCATCATGGATCACGATGGTTCGTCATGGTTCGTCGAAGTAATTCTTCCATGTGATCTATCAAACAAACGTGCTTCGGTCATCTCCGGCGCGTCTTGAGATTTATAGCTTGCGCAGTCGAACGGTGTGTCGGAGTTGACAAAGGAGTGGAAGCAGTCAAGGATAGTCAAGGTTTGGGCTGGGCATAGCCGAGCATAGCTGGGCATAGCTGAACCAAATGTTTGACCTGGTTTGATGGTGGCTTTTCTGAGCCTCGCACCCCGAGCTTCACTCCTGGCCGTGAGCCTCATGCAGCCCATTACCATGTTTTTTTTCCCGAATTAGTAGGCGGCTTTCATACCAAACATTCTGTTCAAAGAGCTGTGATGCCATGTGGAACTCTGAGAACACAACAAAGGGGCTGGGCATCGGGGTGTTACAGCAGGCCTGCAGTATCTGCAGTCCAGTTCTCATCTCCAGCAAGAAGTCAGAGTCAAACCATGGTGCCATGGACCACCCCCAAATTGCCACATCATGTTACTCATGTTGCTCGTCCTCGCCATCTTTGGGAGTCACAAACCCAGCAATCTTCTGCATGGCTTGGCGCTAAGCTCTGCACAATCCTTCAAGATAGAGACGCCATGCATCTTCTTCAGGTGCCGGAGCGGCTCTCACAGGTTGTACCACTCTTGCCGAAGGCAATGAACCTGGGCCACAACACCATCAGAGTCAACAGAATGATGTGAGGCCGTGAGGCCGTGAGGCCGGGATTTGTGGTCGACTTCGGGACATCATGGACATCACTGTTCCTTTGCGAGCCAAAAGGAGCCAAATGACGCGGGGTGTCGTCGGCTTGTCCCCCACGAGCTGAACGCAACGGAGGAGCTTCGCGAATCCTGGCACAAACGTTTTTTTTGCACAGCACTTGAAAAAATCTTTGAAACGCCCAAAAATCAACCAATGAAATGTAGAGCTGATGAAAGTGAGCCAGACAGACATGGAACCATGTGGTCTTCGCGGGGTGCAAAGCCTGAGAGATATGCCAATTGCAAATCATCATCTACATTGTCAAAGAGAAGCCCTGAACCGATCTGTGTGGCCTTCCTCATAATTTGCAGACAGTGCCACACTCAAATTAGATGCAATTGTGTGAGACTTCGTGCACGACCTACAAACATCACCAAACATCTACAATCTACAGATTTGAGTCTTTACATGTCTTTACCGAATTCTGCGTGTTACTGCCACACAGTCTTCTCTCTCTTTTTACGCTTGGATGGTCCATGGTTTCTGGATGGCATCCGATCCACGACAATTTCCCGTGGAACGGTCGTGCGACTTCCAGATGTTGCTCTTGTCGGAGTGCCTATAGATCAAATGCGTCTAGGCTACCTTCGGCAACAGGAGAAATCTCTTTTCGCGTAAGAGTGGACTGTACAAATATCTACAAATATCTACAAGCAGCTAAAAGTTTGCCAATCAGCTTTAAAAATAAGGTGGCCTCTGAGGGCCTGTAAATATCAAAATGAGTATATTGAAAGCAACAGATGGATTTGGGAAGAGTCAAGAACCAGCTACTTTCTCGAAGGTCCAGGACGAATCAGAAGGACTGGATTCAGATTTCAGCACTTCCGCGTGAAACGGACTTCTGCCAAGGAAATGCACGCTGCCTGTCTCCAGGTCATAGATGCCTCCCTGGATCTCGAGCTCACCCTCATCCACCTGTTCCCGGATGATCTCGCCTGGCCGTCTAAGCTGTGGGCGTCATTCACTTGGAATCGTGCTGTTCCAGTGTTCTTGAAATTTTGCCTTCGAGATCTTTTGGTATTTTTGCGGATCTTTTGGGGTATCTTTTGAGATCTCTTGGAATCTTTTGAGATCTTTTGGGATCTTTTGAGATCTTTTCGTATCTTTTGGAATCTTTTGAATTTTTTTTTTCTGGAATCTTTTGGGATCTTTTTGGTTCTTTGAGATCTTTTGGAATCTTTTGGAATCTTGTGAAATCTGTTCGAATCTTTTGGGATCTGTTTGGATCTTTGGGGATCTTGGGACCAAGTGATACAAATGTGGCCCCAACATATGCCCAACATTCGAATGTTAGGCTCTTGATCGGGTCTAATTGTGGTCATTGGCATCAAGCAGGCTAGCTACCAATCATTAGATAACGGTGTTGCAAGCGACTGAGTGATTATAGGTACCCCACATTGGCTGGACAAAATAGCCTAACAGGTTCCCGCAAAAGGCTTTGGCACGACTAATGTCATGGTATGGTTGCAGGAGCAGAAATGTGTGCGTCATGTCCTGTCAGGTTGCAGGGGAGTACTCTCAAGTTCTGAAGGTAGATAAGTGTGGCAAAAAGACTAAAGTGTCCATGTGTCCATTGTCGATACAAGATCTGAGTCAAGCCAAGTTGCTGTACTGAAGCAGGAAATTGATCGATCTATAAATATTTAGCCTTGGCAGTGGTCGAGATTGGAGTCCGACAAGAGATTCTTTGTGAGTTCAACTCAACTCCAGAAATCCCAGGCTAGAGATTGGGTTCAGACTAGTTTTTGGATTTTTTTTTGGCTCAGGTTTTGGGATATGTTTGGGTTTCTTTCCTTGTACCATTTGCCTTGTCTTTGCAACAGTTTGGAACTAGAATCTGTCATTTTGCATGGTATTTGCGACATTTTGGCATGGTTACTTTGCATTTTGCATGGTATGTGCTACATTTTGCCATGTTTGCCTTCCATTTTGCATGGTATTTGCCAAGTTTTGGCACTTCAACCTCTGATTTGCATGGTATTTGCTACATGTTGGTTCTTCAAACATTCATGTGGGTTTCTTGAGAGTTTCTTTAGGCTTTCATTTAGTGTTTCATTTACGCTTTCATTTAGGGTTTCCGTAGGATTTTATTTAGGGTTTCATTTAGGAATTCATTTAGGGTTTCTTTAGGGGTTCTTTAGGGGTTCATTTAGGGTTTCACTTAGGGGTTCATTTAAGTTTTCTTTAGGTTTAGGGTTTCTTTAGTTTCATTTAGGGTTTCATTTAGGGTTTCATGTAGGATTTCTTATCAGGATTTCTTATCAGGATTTCTTATCAGGATGTCCAAAAACGTTCATGTGGGTTTCGTTAGGGCTTCTTCCGTGTTTCATTTAGGGTTTCATTTAGGGATTCTTTAGGATTTCATTGAGGGTTTCTTTAGGGTTTCATTTAGGGTTTAGGGTTTCATTTAAGGGTTTCTTATCAGGATTTCCTATCAGGATTTCCAAACGTTCATGTGGGTTTCTTTGGGGTTTCTTTAGGGTCTAAATTAGGGTTTCTGTACGGTTTCATGTAGGGTTTCATTTAAGGTTTCATTTAGGGTTTCTTTAGGATTATATTTAAGCTGCCATTTAAGGTTTCATTTAGGGTTTCCTTTGGTTGAGGGTTTCTTTAGAGTTTCATTTAGGGTTTCATGTAGGGTTTCTTATCAGGATTTCTTATCAGGATTCCAATCGTTCGTGTGGATTTCGTTAGGGCTTCTTCCGTGTTTCATTTAGGGTTTCATGTAGGGTTTCTTATCAGGATTTCTTATCAGGATTCCAATCGTTCGTGTGGATTTCGTCAGGGCTTCTTCTGTGTTTCATTTAGGGTTTCATTTAGGGATTCTTCAGGGTTTCATTTAGGCTTTCTTTCGGGTTTCATTTAGGGTTTGTTTAGGGTTTCATTTAGGGTTTCTTTAGGGTTTCTGTAGGATTTCATGTAGGGTTTGATTTAGGTATTCTTTAGGGTGTCTTTGAAGTTTCATTTCGGGTTTCATTAAGGGTTTCATGTAGGGTTTCTTATCAGGATTTCTTATCAGGATTTTCAAACGTTCATGTGGGTTTCTTTAGGGCTTCTTTAGGATTTCATTTATGGTTTCATTGAGGGTTTCTTTAGGGTTTCATTTAGGGTTTCATTCAGGTTTTTTTAGAGTGTCGTTTGGGGTTTCTTTAGGATGTTGTTTAGGGTGTCATTCAAAGTTTCTTTAGGGTTTCATTTATGGTGTATTTAGGGACTATTTAGGGTTCATTTAGGGTTTCATGCAGGGGTTTCTTATCAGGACTTCTTATCAGGATTTCTTTCAGGTTTCTTTGGATTTCACCTAGGGTCTTTAGGGTTTCATTTAGGATACAAACAGGAGAGGATAAAGCAAAAGAAAAGGGAAAAAAAACAAGAGACAGTACTGTAAAGACAGGAAGCAGAGAAGCAGAGGAGCAGGAAGTAGAGCAGCAAAAACACATGACTGAAGAAAAGAAAAAGTAGAATAGTAGAAGTAGAAAGGCACAGAAACACAAAAGCAGAGAAGCAGAGAAGCAGGGAAAGCAGAGAAGCAGAAAAGAAAAGAAGCAGGTAAAGCAGAGAAAAAGAGATGCATGAAAAGCAGAGAAGCAGGAAAAGCAAAAAGCAGGAAAAGCAAAAAGCAGAAAAGCAGAGAAGTAGACAAGCACAGAAGCACAAAGCAGGAAAAGCAGAAAAGCAAAGAAGCAAAAAACAGCAGAAAAGCAGAAGCAGGAAAACATAGAACCAGGAACCAAAAAAAAAACAAAACCTGCCGCAAAAACAAAACGAAAATAAATAACCCTCCCTAGAGATTTGTCTCATGTTGTGCATGTGTTGTGCTACAGTGCTTCCAGTGCTGACAATGGCTTAGTGAAGCTGAAAAAATGTCAAAACATCGTGCTCTTCAGCCCAGTTTCTTGGTGGCACGTGAAACAATTGCCTCTTCCGTGGCATAGCAACCCAATTCACTGGCTGCCTGCTCCACCACCGTCGTTAGCCCAGCGAATAGGGCATCCAGTGCTCTATTTTCTGTCGGTTCAACACCTGCAGATTCCCCCATGTGATTGTCAAAGGCTGGAAACAGCTTCGATACGTGACCCTCTAAGTGCTCGCAAGAAATGGCCAGTCTAATCTAATCTGCCGTTCAACCACCGTGAGAATATGGTTGAGAACAACAACTCACTCATGGTCAGACTTAGTAAGAATACCCTTCTGAACAGCATGAAATAGCATGAATAACAATTGACAAAGAGGTTAACAAATTAGGGCGGCGTCACATGGCGTCACCATGTCCATCAACAAGGTCCCCTTACAGCGCCATTTGCCGAATTCACGCAAACATACAAAACAAAACAACAAAGTCTAGTGGCAGTTAGAAAGCACCAATGCACCTCTATAGTCTATACCTGAAAAACGCATCAATGACTCAACCTGGATCCGGCCTCCTGATTGTAAAAACATCTTCGTAGCACCTTTGATGGCACTACACTGCGTGTGCCCTAGCACCAGGATGAGCCGGGTGCCCAAAGTACTGGTGCAGAATTCAAGGCTGCCAAGCATGCTGCCTTCCTCACGCACAGAAATAGGAGGATAAGTAAATATATATATATATAATATGTAGGTTTACAATGTTTACAAGAATTAAAATGACCCAAAATTTAATGAAAGGATATCAAAGGCCCACTTTTTTGCACTGTCAAGACAGAAAGAAAGGAAGCAACTATTACAAACTGATCCAGCTGGGCTTCTGTGTGTGTACATGTGTTACCTGCGTTTCGCAACGCAAAGATGTCACCAGGCATTGCGTCGAAAATTGTCTCTAGTGGCGCGCGTGAGTCAGCACATCCTATGATCGCACAGTGAGGTGCTTGCCCATCTTCGGCTAGGGCTCGCCGCTCACAGTTGCCTTAGAATTACACACAACCCATCACAACCCCCAAACATCTCATATATCTAACATTATCTGACTCAGTCTGACTCCATTTACTATGCTGTCTGGATTTCCAGGCGTTCAGTTCAGTGGCGGATATTGAATAGTTTACCGGGTCAACCCATATTCAACCCATCTTCAGACTGATGCATGTTTCATGCCGCAGCTACTGATCTTTGCGCTTTGATTGCCGTTCACGAAGCGCTCATTGCCCTCCTTCAGCAGCTTCAACGACATGCGAGGAGGCACTGGACCATCGGATTCTTTTCGCATGGGGAGAGTTGCCATAGACGGAGGAAGATGATGTTCTGATGAGAGCAGCTGTGTCTGATTGGGCGAAGGGCCTAAGAAGTCTACTCGACCAGTTTCCAAGCGGTAGATCGCTCCATGAATTTCAAGGCCACCATTCTTTACTAGCTCTCGAATAGGCAAACTATACTTCAACATAAAGTCAATGGAGTGGAAGACGTTCACTTTTGCAGAATGAGCAATTAATTGTGTGAAGTCTGCATTCGGACCCAAGCTATCCGCACTTCGCTTTGAGACAGTTGATAAGGATGTAAGAAGGCCTTCTAGTGCAGTTGAGACCCTGCTAGACTGGGAAAGCTGGCCCTTATTCTCTTGGCTCTTCTGATACGCTTGTGCTGCACCGGTCAGTGCACTGCAATTGGTGTGTCCAAGAACCAGGATCAGCTTGGAGCCAAGCTTTGAAGCACAAAACTCTAAGCTTCCCAGCATGCTTCCCTCAGCATGCGTACAGGTGTTTCCAGCATTCCTCAAGACGAACATGTCTCCTGGCATGGCATCAAAAATGATGTCCACGGGCACTCTTGAGTCTGCACAGCCCAGGACAGCGGTATGCGGTGCCTGGCCCTGATTCACTAAGGCTTCTCTCATCTGGTCGTCGGCAGCTTTAGCCAAAGGAGTACCCAGGACAAAGCGACTGTTACCCTCCTTCAGAACCTCCAACGCCTGTTTGGCAGTCATCCAGCTGTCTGAAGCTGTCCTCACTCCTTTGAGTGGATTGTTTGAACTGCGTGCAGCCACTGACAAGGGAAGCGGCATCTTTGAGCTGAGAAGCTCCTCTTGATCAGGCGAACAACCCAAAAATTCGACATGTCCGCTTGCAAGATCGTAAATGCCACCCTGGATTTCCACTTGTCGACGACGAACCATCTGCCGAATTTGCGAGCTATACTTCAGAAGGAAATTTATGGTGTGGAACACATTGATCTTCACTGCATGAATTGCTACTTCTTCAAACTCACCATCTCTGCCATCACGCCCAACCTCACTAGCAGCCTGTTCAGCGATGCAGGACAAATCTTGTAGCAGTCCTTCAAGTGCGGTTGAGGCACGTTCTGACCTGTCTGGGGGTCCAGCTTGTGCTGCCTGAACTGTGTCAAAGTAAGCTTTTGTCGCCCCGTAAACTGCGCTACAGTGGGTATGTCCCAAGACCAGAATCAACCGGGACTTCAGCTTGGAGATACAGAATTCGAGACTGCCAACCATGCTACCTTCAGCATGCGTGCAGGTGTTGCCTGCGTTTCGCAACGCAAAAATATCGCCAGGGCTAGAATCGAAAATGGTCTCCAAGGGCACCTGCGAATCTGCACATCCAATAATGGCACAGTGTGGTGCCTCTGCTATCTCGAGTTCTTTCCTCATGGTATCGTTGGTAGTTTTCCTCAACGTATTCCCTGATGTAAATCGGGTGTTTCCCTCCTTTAAGAGTCTGATAGAGGCTCGGGCATCAGCCCCTGTGCGAACTGGTGAAACATCCTCGACTGTCACTTTAGGGTCTCGTTCTGCCGGTTCAGCATCTCTGATTGATATCCGTTTTTGGGAATCTGGGATTGGTCTCAGGAATGCACAGCAGCAATCCATGGCAGAAATACTATTCAGGATCTACCATATCTACCCCGCTGGAGACGCAATGCGGCAACACTCGCAAATTCGATCAAACTTCATAATGGAGTTGTAGGTTGCCTGATCTTTCTGCTTACAACGATTCTTTGGACGCTCAAAAGAACAGGAAAAGCTATATTAAATATAGCTTTGCGGTATTTTGTCGGAGCGTTTGAACTTAGTTGCAAACCCATTTGGTCGGACCTCTTTAGCAGGCAAGCGCAAAGGAGGCATTACGAACCTGCACGTTCAACTGCAGGACAAGCCAGCATGGGATAGCCAAGCGTTTCTTGAATCATGAAGAGGGCATGTAAGCATAGAAAAGGACCGGTTGTTCAGCTTGTCCACTGCTGTGTCTTGCGGCTTTGACACAGCACTCTGATATCCACCCATAAAACGCTTCAACCTGAGAGGCTTCGCAGGAGGCTCCGGCACGCGGGCCTGAACAAACAACTTGTCCGGTCACTAGATCACAACGACATGTAACGACATGCAACGACATGCAAAAACATGCAAGGATATGCAACGACATGCAACGACATGCAACGACATGCAACGACCTGGAACGACATGCAACGATATGCAACGACATGCAACGACATGCAACGATATGCAACGACATGCTGCAACGACATGCAACGACATGCAACGACATGCAAAAACATGCAATGACATGGAACGACATGGAATAACATGCAAAGATGACTTGTGCAGGCACAATCACAAGGCATCAACGTTCATCAAACATTGGCATTGAAGCTTGCTTCTGCACAGTACCTATACCAGTCTATACCTCTTGAAAATTTGCTCCTGAGTTTGAGGCCGGAGTTCGAGCAGCACCAACGGAACACCTCTAGCTCCCAGAATGCTTGAAGAACTCGTCTCACTACAGTCGATTTTTGGAGCTCTTTGGAAGCATTTGGAAGCTCCGGATTGTCTGAAGCTACAGCTGTTTCGTCAGACTGGCGTCCTAGTTCTAGTTCCATCCTAGTTCCATCCTAGTTCCATCATTTGAATCACAGGGATTCAGGAGGCCACGAGGGACTGCGCTGTGGCGAGGCCTTTGGCGAGGCCTTTGGCGAGGCCTTTGGCGAGGATCCAGGAATTGCTTTAAACATCCTCGCGGGAAATAAATGCCACTTCGGCTACTCCGTTCTTATTGGGAGTGCAAGGCATCTCCGAAATATTGATCAATATTGCAGCGGCGCTTCTTCCGCATGAATCAAAATCTCTGAGACACAAACTCTTGGAGATTTGGACCTAAGAAATCTGGCAGCGTTGAAGATGAAGAATTTGCTGTCTTGACTCAACCAGACTCAACCAGACTCATCTTTGCGTTTCTTGACTACTTGGTTCATCTTGGTTCTTTTCGCTCAGTCTTCCTCAGCATTGGCACTTCCTTGTTTCGCTCTCAGAGTTTGACGCAGAAGTGGCGTCTGTGTGTGTCCGCGAGTTGACCTGCAAGTTTTTCCATCAAAACAGTGAAACCCATGGCGTCAAGTGGATACTGTCCGTTGTTTTCTTCGTGTAACCGAAGATGGGAGCGGATTGATACAGGATCGCGGAAAATCACCAAAATCTGTGGGGTCCCTTGGATTTTCACACATCTCCATGTCTGGATATGCGTGGATGGTGGCGTGGCAACCTTGGTCCCTGTAAGACTGTGCAACTTGGATCATCTTGGATCATCTTGGATCATCTTGGATCATCTTGGACTCTGCAACTGTTCCACCTGAATTTCCAGGCGCTTTTTCTGAGGCGTTTGACACTTTGTGCTCTTGGCGTTCGTGAAGACCTGGCGAGGTCGTGCAATATTGACGTTGGATCACTAGTCAAGCAACACAGTTCCTCAACAATCTCTACAATTGTTCAACCCTTCATGCAAAACTGCCTTTCAAACATATTTGCCACAGAAACTATGTAGATGTTTCTTAAATTGTACGTCCTTAAGTTTAAATCAACGTTGAGCAAACTGTTTCATGGCCTCGATGCTGAGACTTATTGTTTGATCCAGTTTCCAGAAGTTTAACTGGTACCCGTGGCAAGTGTCAGCCGTGCCTGGCCCCTATCTCTGGTCCATCAACCTGTGTACATGTTATGCTACGCTATGTTGTACATATGTCATGCTATAATATGGTATGGTATGGTAATGTTAGGTATAGTAATTTAGTGTAATCAAAACATATCATGACAAAAATGCAATATGGTGTAATTAAACTAATGTAATATGTATGTGTGTATGTATATATATATACACATAATGTGATATGGTGTAATTTAATGTAATATGATGTAATCAAATCTAGATATAATGTAAATATAATGTCAAAACATCTACTATAATGCAATATAATGAAATAAAATGAAATTAAGGTGGCTCAAGTGTAGTATACAGTAATGTAATATAATGTGATGTCATATCATGTCATATAATGTAATATTACGTAATATAATGCAATAGTAATATAATGTAACATAATGTAATATAAAGTAACATAATGCAATACAATGCGTATGTATATATATATATATAATATATATATAATATCTATGAAATATGTAAGACAAGTTAACATCATGCAATATACTGTAATATAATGTTCATACGATGGGGCGTGTGTACATAGGTATGCATGTATGCATAGATTTAAATATTTATGGTATCTTGTGTTATGTTATGCTATATTCTGCACTGAAATAGAATCGAATGGAATGAAATGGAAATGAGAATGGAATGCAATGAAATGCAATGTAATACATGTATGTGCATAGGTTTGTACTTATGTGTGTATGTCCGTATATGTGTACTGTGTACATGTACAAGTAAGCAATCTCGGAAACTCAAGGTTCATGAAAAGTGCACCGACGAATTTGGAAGGTCCCATCCCTTACAAAAATTGTGTTTGGCAGATTTGGGGGATATCACTTAAAGCTTAAAGGAGAATGATGTATGTGCACAGGTACGGCATAACCTTCAAAGAGGGTATCGCTATGTTGGAAGGTCCCATCGCTTACCTCATGTTTGTAAAAAAAAAAAACAAAAACCAATGTCCGACCCCATACATGTTTCCTATGGCCGGAGTGTTTCGGTGGTTCATATATACAAATGCAAAGGTATATGGTATACCCCAAATATATGATGCGTGTTACGACCGGGATCCGTGGTACATGATGCAATGATCTCCCAATTTTCTGGATCTTCAGGCCCGTGCATGGCTCTCGTCACGCGAGCTGGAAGTGTCCTGGCACAAACTCCGTGGAAGCTGAGGATCCTTTCACTGCAACTCAACCAAGTCCGCCATGCAACGAGCGTGGAACCCCAATGTCAGGAAATATCATGAAATCTATATATATATGCTGAGATACCAGCAGAACCTAGCAGAACCACAAATCAATCTACACGTGACCGACTTCAATCTTAGATGACAGACGGAAGCAGTCTAGTTTGCCCTTGCCAATTTACCTATAATTACCTGTGCATGTGGTGCCCATATCCTACTTCCAAGGATTTCAGTGCTGGAAGTGGACCCTGTTTTTCCAGCCAATCCCAACCTCCTCGCCACTGTGCTCAAAAGTCACCGCCAGCCTCAACAAGCAGACTTCCCCCCCAGGACCGAGCATGCCAGCATACTAGTGACCCGGCATCACCTCCGAAAATGCAAGAAAACATATTCTATGCATATATATATGATACATATATATATATATATACATACATACATACATACGTACGTACATACAAACATACAAACATACAAACATACATACATACGTACGTACGTACGTACGTACATACAAACATACAAACATACAAACATACAAACATACAAACATACAAACATAAAAACATACAAACAAACATACATACATACATACATCCATACATGCATACATGCATACATACATACATACATGCATGCATGCATTCATGCATGCATGCATGCATGTAGTTATATAATATTCTATACATGTTATAATATTATATATATAATATCATATACATAAATAGATATATACAGAAATAGATATATACAATGTTCTATACATAAATAGTAGTATATACATATACAATATCATATACATATATTAAATATCATATACATATATAATATTATATTACGTAAAATAAGTTAAATGCATAGATATATATATATCATAGATATATATATATATATATATCATATTCTATACATTCATAATGTTAGATGCACATATTTAACTTTCTATACATATATAATATCGTGTACATATATAATGTTCTGTACATATACAATCATCTGTCTATACATTTATAAAAATAGAGAGCAGGTATGCATGGGGGGTGGAGTTGCGAAAGGTCTGATTTTACAAGGTTTTGCATCATTATGCATGAGTTGGTGTGGTTGTGAGATGGCCATGCTACATTTCAAACGCAAAACTTTTCAAAACATAATATAATCTTACAAGAAATGTGCTTTCATCAATGATTTTGACACTGTGTCTGGAAAGTGAACACCACAAAACTGGTCAAAATACTACATGTTCTGCAGAGATGTTGTCTCTTTCCAAGAATTGTTATTTTTTTGTTTAGCATTTTAAGAATAACATGTCCATATGCTATATACAATGATCTTGATGCCTGCAATGAATTCTGCATTATATTGTTGTACAGATTACCATACATACATATATATATATATACTATTTGACAAATTTATTGGATTTGTTCACACTAGTTTATGTTTCTCGAAAAATATGTATTTGATATTGAGCAAACATGAGTATGTTTTTTCTAACCTTTCTCCTGTCAAAACGTGTGTTTTTGCCTCAAAACAAACTCCTGGTTGCATCCTTCTTGGCAAACATGAGTTCAATTTCCAGCTGCAAATTCTGCATTTTCTGAAGAGTGTTCTGCATGCTTTCATGCTGTTCATGAGTGCTTTTCAAAAAAGAACATGTCCAGATTAAATATGCACTTCTTCAAACGATAGTTTAACTACAATTGAATCTAGACCTTTTCCAGGCATCATCTATATTTTGCCTTAGAAAAAAAGTAACACACTTGCAGGGAAACAATACATTTTGTGCATGAAAACGCAACTGAAACTTGAGACATGCACTTCTTGAAAAGACTGCTGTATCTTGAACATTTTTTTTTGTTGGAGAAGATCATGCATCTTGAAAACAATCCTGCTTTCTGCAGTGAATTGTGTACTGTACCTGTGTGAGAATGTAAAAATACAAGCACATGTTTGAAAGATTTATTGCATGCTCTGCACAATTGCTGCCCCTTTCAAAGGAGATAATGGGCTGTAGGCTGTATTGAACAAAAATTGGTTGTATTCTCCAGCTATAGGTTGTACACTTCCTGCTAGGGGTACAGTATTGCATCATTGAATGGCATATTGCTCATTTATATATGAGTGATGTCTGACTAGTGGGAGGAGGAAGGATCGCTTTGAAAATCCGCCCGCACCGAAGGTGCTGGGGCGTGATCTTCCGGATGGCACTCGTAAAAGGTTACAGGTTTACCTGGGGGGGGGGGGCCAAAACCTCCTGTTTTTGATAGGTCGTGACGCTCGCCTTCAAAAAACACTGTAAAAAACAGTACGGAAGACACCTGTTCGTGAACGCGCCCGTCCAAAAT
>Ga0126342_10014762_pt1 | contig 13752 bp, 12 predicted proteins | sample Cyp1metagenome_FD_92528 | JGI IMG/M metagenome (GOLD analysis project Ga0126342, IMG submission 92528) | Coral microbial communities from Lord Howe Island, Old Settlement Bay, Australia - Cyphastrea 1 metagenome | ecosystem: Host-associated > Invertebrates > Cnidaria > Coral ...
AGATTCTTTCGTGCCGCCACATGTTTGGCATGTTTGGATCATTTTTTCTTTGGAAAATAAATGATGGTCCTTATTATGTTGATGCACAAATTTTCTATATAGCAAGGAATGCGATTTAAACAGGAACACAATATCGCACATTGAAAACATGCTTAGGGACATGGCCTCAACCTTAAATTCGAGGGGTGCCCCCGAATTACGAAAGTTAGCATCACACACCCACTGAAGCGCCCCGCTGCAGAAAACACTTGGACAAAGTGATGGAAGAGTTCCGCCCCTTGGACAAGAGATCCTGGAGTTTGCATGGGGATGGTTATATGAAGGCCCTCCTTGGGGTGTAAACAGATTGAAGAACCACATACACGTGAGGCAGACACAATGAGACACATGTAATAGCGTAGATTAGATTTGATGACTGATATAAAGACTATATACATAAGGTTAGGTTAGATTGCATGGGATAGCTACAGGTACATAGATGGATAGATCAATAGACATAGATAGATATAGATATAGATAGATAGATGGATAGATAGATAGATAGAAAGATAGAGATAGATAGACAGATAGAGATAGATCGAGATAGAGATAGATCGAGATAGATCGAGAGATATATAGAGAGACATAGATAGACATAGATAAATAGACATAGATAGATAGACATAGATAGATAGTCGTATATATAAATATAAATACAAAGATCAATATACATATAGAATAGATAGATATACATAGGTTATTGACAGACAGATAGATAGATAAACGGACATATAGATAGATTGGTGACATGTAGGTTAGACAAGTAGATTAGACATATAGATAGATCGATAGATAGAGAGATAGACAAACATATAGATAGATAGATAGATAGAAAGATAGATAGATAGATAGACAGACACATAGATAAATAGATAGATAGATCGATAGATAGATAGATATATAGATAGATAGATAGATAGATACATAGATAGAAAGATAGATCGATAGATAGATAGATACATACATACATAGATAGATACATACATACATAGATAGATAGATAAATCAGTAGATTAGATTAGATAAATAGATAGATAGACAGACAGACATTTATATAGGCAGCATCGGTTATACGGCGCTGCTTTTTGCCCTGGCAGCTGAATGGCTTGTGTTCCTTTTTTTTCCGCCACTGTGTCCCATAGTTTTTTTTTCCAGTAGCCAGATGAACAGTTTGGCTGGGAGTGTAGAGGTAGATAAATAGATAGATACATAGATAGACTTATAGATAGAATTATAGATAGATAGGTAGGTAGGTTGGTAGGTAGATAGATAGATAGATAGATAGATAAATCCATACATAAAAAACATAGAAGCATAGAAGACACACAGACAGATAGATAGACAGGTGGATAGACATAGGTGGACATTGATAGACATAGATAGACATACAGATATGCATATTAATATAGATAGCGATAGATCGATACACAAGCACATATATATTTGTATATATATATATATGTACATATATCGAGATAGCTAGCGATAGATAGAGATTGATAGAGATAGATAGCGTTAGCTAGTCAGATGTGTAGATGTTTGTAATAAGCCGAGGGCGATCTGCCACAATAGAATGTTCTCTGCATACCTGTGACTTGTGGATGATGCGATGGTATGAAATGCATTGAGTTCTATCATCTTGCGTAGGGTTATGCCATCCACTCCCTCAGTAGCAATGTCGGTAATGTCTTCTAATTGTTTCAATTGTGGCCCTTTGAGCCAGGGAGTGCAGGTATTTGCTTGCAAAATCAACTGTCCTCTATATAAAGAAATAAGAATGGTTCATTTTTCAATCATAATCGGGCATGTTTGCCTTCAGTGAATACGGAGAGATTACACAAAAAAAACGAAAATGGGTGCGTGTGAGTGTGTGTGTGTGTGATTGTGTGTGTGTGAGTGTGTGTGTGTGTGCGCGGGTGAGATGAGTATTCTCCGCACCTTTTGACACGACGTTTGCGAATGCCCTTGGGTTGTAACATCTTTGGATCATCGATGGCGGCTATTGGGATGCTAAGATACTATACTGTAGGATGCTAACATATTGCCAGATGGTGTTATACGTGCAACGCTTGAATTTGGACCGTGCAATTCATTCTGGTTTCACGACCAATGACCTCACGTCGCGACGTCACTGGAATGATGATCAGTAAAGGTTACCCTCTGGTAATTTAACATAGCTACTGAGTGAATTTTCCCACTAAAAATGGTGATTTTCCATAGTTATGTTAGTTTACCAGAGGGTAATAGGGGTAACTATGCCAACATTGCCTTAAATGAGTGAACTGATGTGAATTGCCGATTCCAGAAATATGACACATGTGAACATGACCCCTACCCGGTAGCCCTACCCATTTTGTGGTTCTTATGGTCCCACGTTGTCGGCCACTGATCAAAATGGATCAAAATGGTGGATGAACCCACAAAAAGACGCTTACCATGGCTTACTTTGTAACAAGCAAACGCCATGGTAAGCATGAACAAAAGGTAACCCATGGTGACCTTTTTGACAGTATGGGTTGCTGTATCCATTCTCGCCTAAGGCAACTTGGGCGTGGGATCCCAGTTTGACAAACAGTCTGGAGATCCATGTCTCGGTCATCCGGGATGGCAAATGATAAAAATGCTCACCCAGCCATGGACAAATTGCATTTAGCCATCAAACATAGAGATTTAACCATGACAACGAGGGCGGGTAGCAATTTTAAGATATGTGATTGATCACTGAATATCAAAGCTGCCATGCTGGATGGCCTCAGGATCTTTCCGTGACGCACATGGTTTCCCAATACCCATATGGAGGTTGAAATGGGGGTACCCCAAATCATCCATTTTAAAAGGACTTTCCATTAATATCCATTAATTATAAACTATCCATTTTGGGGTACCATTTTCAGAAACTTCCATATGCTCCGTTGTATGATTTTTCACTCACACGTGCCTCCTATTCATGTCCCAGTCATGATATTCACTGCGAGGTTACAAGCCGAAGAATGAAGAGGACGTGCTGGCCAGTACTTGCTCCAATTGCTCGTGTGCTATCAATGGATACAATTGGGGACACACACTCACATGTAATTTATACATGTCATCTATAATATCCTATACAGTAACCACCTAAGACAGAAAAGTAGAACAGGAATCTCAGTATTTGATCAATATTCTGAGCATTCTGAGCCATCTATATCCATCTGTCTGTGGCTTTTATCAAGGAGATCCAGGAAAACCCTTGGTCGGACGTTTCGAACTTGGAGCGGATCAAGGTGCACCTGGGTGACCTCCTTATCCTCTGGTAATTTAACGTAGTTAGCGGCCATGAATAAACCCTGGGTAGCCTCCAGTAAAACTAAGAAATTGTTATGGAACATGGATGAACATGGCAGATAGAAACATAGAAATCGTTGATTTACCGAACTTTTTCAGATGATTTTCCAGTTCTCTAAAGTGTTTACCAGAGAGTCATCCCCATCAATGGAGATGCGGCTGGATCAACAGCTCTATTTTGGAATTTTCACTGCAGGGTACTATACACTTGCGGGCTGCCATGATCCTTAGCTAAAGCATGTTTCAATTTTGTAAGATAGTTTGCAGTCATTTTTAAAAATATCTATATTATAATGAGCCATGATAGATTATTATAAATCACCCATATGCCCATGGCATAGAGGTTTAAAATTATAAATCACCTATATGCCAATGGGTTTTTTTTCTATGTTATATTTATCCTATTGATACCCTGGGGGTGTAGAATCTGGAGGATTCTTCGAGAAACCGACTGAGGATCGTGAAAAAAATCATCCCTGAAAATCCGCAAGAATTTGGGACATTTCGAGCAGCGTCACGATTTTGTTTCAGCTTCAAGTCCAGGAAACATCGGGAATACATTTGTCTGGGTAAATTATAACGACCTCACTGCGACCTCACTGGAATCATGGTTAGTAAGGGAAATCATCCCCAAATGGCCTTAATTCAGGCTAGTGAAATATTATAATTGACCCAGATTTATATGGTTGGTGGTTTGGAACATGAATTTTATGACTTTCCACACTATATGGGTTGTCATCCTTCCCATTGACGAACTCATATGTTTCAAGATGGTTAAAACCACCAACCAGATATGTATTTGGATCAAAGCCTCCAAAATACGGGCCATTTGAGTTCCAATATCTGTGTATGGCCGCTTCAATAACTAACCTGAATGCCTTAGTTTTTTGCGGGAAATGTATGGACATCGAGATGCTGCGAAGTGTCCGAACTTGAGTTTGTTCATTGCTCCAACAGCTCTGTGGAAAACATGATTTTAGTAGTGTTTTTTTTTTTCTTACCATCCATTGGAATATCAGTGAATATCAATGGTGAATACCATCTAAACCATGGTGAGCAAGAAATCTAGCAGCCTCCTTAACAGGCATGATTGATGCATTCCATGGGCTTATAGCCTTCTTAGACTTTCATTTATTGGTTTGTTTTTTCCTTAGGTTTTGTTTTTTCCCTTGTTACTCCCTTGTTTCTCCCTTGAAAACCAAAGAGAAGAACAAAGGAAACCAAAGCAAAACGAAGGAAACCAAAGCAAAACAAAGGAAAACCATAGAGTCCACCCAGCCCCAAACCAAAGGAAATCAAAGGAAACCAAAGGAAACCAAAGGAAACCAAAGGAAATCAAAGGATACCAAAAGAACAATTAGATAATCTAAGAAGAACTGAATTTAGCTAGTTCCTCTGTGTTTCTTGTTGCGTCTTTTCGTTTCCTCCCACGATTAGAAACCATATTTTTGTGCAACCCATGCGATGGAAACGTTGACACTGCTTGCTTTTGGCCCATACCTTGGTGAAAATGTGGAACACCTGTTACAGAAAACACACTGCACTGATAGGGGGAAAAAACAGAAGAAAACACAAGAACACCAGAGGTTTTCAAAGGACAGGGCATGGTGATCAGATGATAACATCGGATCATCTAATGTAGCCCTGCTGTGAAGAATGCATGTTCACATGAATCTCAATGTTGGATATATTATATATTCTCCATCCAACCATGAATATGATAACTCTATGATATCTCTATTATTCTATCATCTTTATTCCAATGTGTGCCTGTGGTATCCCGATGTCTCTTGGCTTTATCATTGCACCCTGAAAATCCACGCACCCACCTCCTAGATCCCAACAAGGTGGCACCCCCCAAATATGTTTGCCATTGCTTTGGAAACATGATAAACCATATAAACCCATCAAAGTATAGTGATATCTAACATAAACCCCAGCTAACCCACTTGTAAACCACCTAGGCTGTATCTTTTTTGGGGCATGGGTCACCTGTCCTCCCATCTCCCAGTGCGAACGTCCGGAGCTCTTCGTGCCGCTGCCCAGCATGCGGCCAGTGGTGGCGGGGAAGAACTACGAGCGCAAGGCCCGAGCAGCTGCGGAGAGACCCCATGTTGGGTGATGATTTGTTCGGGGGCTTAAGCATCATGAAGATATGGAATTTTGGCCAATAACTATTGGGATATATGGAGATACAGTATCATTGATGATTGATTAGTTGATGATTAGTGGGCCTGTACTAACCAATGTCAATATCCATCCAATTTTGGGGATTTTCACAATCCATGGAATCACAGAGGGTTAGCTGAACACTGCTCAGCTGGGTAAAACCAGGAGTTCATCATCCCCCATGAGGATCTGATGGGACGGGCTCTTTTTCGGGCTCTTTTTCTCAGTAAAAATCCTTGTCCAATTGCCAAAAAACATGGGGATGTCTTAAGCTAGCAAATTTTGCAGGCTACAGTATCTCAAATATTCTCAAATTGGCAATGGGAAGGGCAACAAGGGCAAGTGTTGGATGGAAGCGGATGGAAGCGATCAAAATATGGAGATGTATACCTTTACTTATATGACATATATATATATAAGATGATATCACCAAAAACATGGGAATCGAAGCAACAATTTTTCATGATTTTGTGGGCCCTCCCCCATCTCTGGAGAAAACCATTGGTGGTTATAATACCCTTACTACTGGTAATAGGGAATTAACAATGTCACGGATTCGTAAAATATCTTAAAATCACTGCTGGTTATCGTTGGTGATCTAGTATGTAAATACCGTTGGTTAAGAATATGACATATGTGGCAAGCCCAGCAGTGCGCTGTGGCAACCTCCCATTTGGGGATGGTAACCTAATCCCACAATGGTACTGGTGCTGACTTGGGGATGGTGGTTTAACGAGTTTGCGACAGATCCCAGATCATCATGATCCTTCTTAAACCATATGAAATCAGACGATTAGTCACATTAGTCCATCAATATCATTGTCCCTAAAGGGAAAACCATGGGAAAACCATCCCATTATGTCCAGGCTCCTTGCCCGGAGTGCAAAGCTGAGCCACAGCATGGATGGGGAAATATGTGCCTTGGAAAAGATGGGGTTCACTGACATGTTTATGGGCTGGCTGGCTGTGAACATATGGGAAATCTTCGTTTTAAACGTGAACTGACTGAAGGTTTTCTTTAAAGGTTGCCTTAGACATCCTCAGGCCAAGTTTGGGATTTGTGGAAGGGCACTTTTTGTCACAAAAATCGTGGCATCCTGATAACCAACGTGAACGTTACTCACGTTTTGTTGGTGAAAATGGGTGCATTATGGGATCCATCCATGACGCAGATGCAATAGGACCTCGTGAACATCCCACTGAGATCCTACCCTCGGGCAATCCAGTTATACTGGTAGTTGCTCATAGCTATTGTCATTAAGAAAATGGAAAAGCACATCCACATCATCATCATCGTCATCATCATCATCATTATCATCATCATCAAACCAGTGTTGTATAGGCAATTACTGTTTTATCTTTTTGAGGATGAGTACATGTATTGCATATGCACACACAGACACACACATACACACACACATATATATATATACACACATAGCTGTCCTATTGAATTCCCTTTGCCACATTTGCTTTCCAAAGCGTGTTTGGATTTTGAGGTATTGCCCCAAATGCGGTCACGCTGATGGCATGATCCGGGCAACTTGACATCAGCCAGGGCACGAACGGTTTGTTGGGGGTGCGCAAGCGAAGGGGATCCTGTATAGTATGGACATGATTCAGATTGCGCACAACAACTTTTGGAAATTCCGGTGCGTTCCGATCGCCAACTTGGCAATTCGGGTCTGAACCTGTCAGCTTTAGCCCAGCCATACATTCCGAGCGGGCCATTGCCTGTGGTGATAATCTTGGAAAGCTGTCAGCTGAACACCAAAGCAACACAGGATACAGGTACGATCCGTAATCAGAACGGCTCAACAAAAAATGCTATGTTCATATGTAAGTAGAAACTGAGGATAGTAACATATAAGTACGGCAAAAGTTGTGAATTTTACATCAACTTACCAATTAACAACACAGGAAATTTCCTACAAACACAGGATCATTTGTGGTTGCACTCCATCCCACCCAATCCCACAGCTTCCCTTTGAAGCTCAGCTCGTCAGCTGGAGGCGTGTTTTGCCAACAACAAGCACTATGATCTGCACAAACTTCCCACCTTGGATCGAATTATTTGCCTCTTAGGCACTGGGATGCTGGGATGGGGATGGGCTATCGTTTTTTTGTTTTTAAATGTATATGTAATATCCATATATATATATATATATATTACATGTATATACTGTGTATATATATATACATGCATATACTATATATATATATGCATGTAATGTAATGTAATGTAATGCAATGCAATGTAATGTAATGTAATGTAAGGTAAGGTGAGGTGAGGTGAGGTGAGGTAATGTATGTATGTATGGTTGTATGTATGAGTATAAATACAAATACATACATACATACATACATGCATGCATGCATGCATGCATCCATACATACATACATACACACATACACACATACACACATACACATATACACCCATACACACACATACTTACATGCTTACATACTTACATACTTACACACATACACACACACATACACACACACATACTTACATACTTACATACATACATACTTACATACTTACATACTTACATACTTACATACTTACTTACTTACATACTTACATATATATATATACATACATATTTACATAGATAGCACAGCTATATATATACATATAGACACACATATATATATATATATTTATACTTACATTGCACATTTATACATTACATATATATATATATATACATGTTGACATTTTTTATTTTAGGCATTGACAACTTCACGGCGTCACGGCCACGTCATGGCCACGAGCGCTGAGTTCAGAGTCCTTAGGTTCTTACCCCTTGGATTGAATCCCCACGATGGAAATCCCTGAGCATGTGCCATTCTAAAGATGAAAAAAAACGAGAAGTGCGTGCTTCTGCCCCATGTTTGATCCCAAATACATCCAAATATCACAAATTACAACCACCTCAACCTCTTTTCCCTCTAGTTACGGTTTCAATGGGAAGACATTCCAGACTTGGCTTCTTTCGAGTCATGGACAGATTGTATTTTGCCGAGAACATCCCAAAGATAAAAGGACAGAGCTGTTTCCACCATGAAATGCTTGTGGTGAGCCCATGTGCTAGTGTAGTCCCCTCAGTCTTGGGTTGCAGCCACTGAACAGCTAGCTCTGATCATGAATTTGGATTTCTGAAGCAACTTGAAGCCACTCTAGAAGTGGTTCGACACAATTCCGGTCAAAATGCTCCTCAAACAAGGTTTTGTGAAGATTAGCTATGAATATGAAGCCGCAAACATTGATTATGGCTATCTTATATTATGTAATTGAAATACAGTTACACAGTGTACTATCATAATTATACAGTATATTACTATCATGTTATCTCTTATGGCTATCTTAATTATACAGTACATTACAATGTACTATCGAAATGATCATAATTGCACATAATACATTGTCATATACATATACTGTATAATTATCTGTACTATCATTTGATATAATTATCTGTGCCCATTACATGATCCTATATTCCTATACAGTTTGGAAGATCATGTTCCTATCGATGGCTGGCATGAGATGTGGCCGGCTCCAGGAACCCATACAACGCCTCCGGGTCCGATGCATCGCGACTTGACGCAAAAAACTGGCGACCAAAACGATGAAGAGCCAGGGAGCCATTTTTTTTAAGACATGTTTTATAGAATATGTATTTATATATGTATATATTTATTTAGATATATGCATATATATATATGAGGAATTATATATACTGGAGTATACTGTAGATATATCTATATAAATGGATTTGATACATATTAATAGCAGACCGCAAAAGAAATATAAAAGGTTCAATGTATCACTATCTTAGTAGGAATTTATTAAATTCTTTTTTTGGGGGGGTGTTCTAGTATGTTCTAGTCCCAATTGGATCCAGTCGTACCTTCTGCGGAAGTACGACTGGCTGGCGAGATCCTGTGGTTGAATCCCAAGGAGACGACGGAAACCCCGCGAAGCCCTTCAGCCACGCCAACCTGGAGCTCTCCGTGGAACGACGCAGCTCCCGAGCCAAGTGAGGTGCCGTTTTTGGCAGCTGAGTTGCTGTGTAGGTGAAGCGAGGAGTCTATGGTAGATACATAACGATATATATATATATATATATAATAATAATAATGATAACAATAATATATATATATATACATATACACATAATTATATTGTATAGGTATTTTTAGATACAGTATAGTACGTGATTCTATAATTGAACTGACTTGGCAGACATAAAACTACAGCAACTGTAATTTCACACATGATGTATATCTATCTATATCTATATCTATACCTAGGTTTAGTGTCTTTCTACTTAGGTTTTATCACATCAACTCTGGCATCTTCTGCATGATGTCTATCATGGTTCGTACGACCTTCGAAATAAATAGAAATAATGTGTATATGTGTATGGATGTGTATAATATATAAACACAGGCAGAAACAGCATAAGTTTGGAATGATTGGCCAAAATCATGTACTATAGATTTTGGAATAATTGGTGCATGATTTGTTTTTTGGAAAACATTTTTACACAGCATAATTTCTGTAATACATTTTGAGATGGCTGGATTCAAGTGTAGAAAAGTGTTCAGTCTTTGTTGAATTAAGCAAGTAATTGCAGTATATAAAGCAAGATCAGTCCTATAATGTCGGCAACCCAATAAGAAACCTATCATCTGGGGATGGTGTATACCATCCATTTCTGGTGTTTTTTTTTGGGATGGTCTAATCCTTTCACCCTAACCCCACCCCCTAATATTAAAAAATGATTTCGAAGGTTCCCCTAATACTAAATTAAAACAACCTTGTTAGAGTTAAAACGATAAACAACTATTTCGAAATCGACTAAATCCGTTTTAAGAACTAATTCACATATTGCCAAACATTGGGTTTCGAAGGATCCCTGATATTGAATTACAAACCTTAATTTTACAAACATGTCTATTTCAAAATGGGACCCTAATAATAGAACATCAGGTGTGATGTTTTTTGTTTTTACTAAGAGGTTGTAAACACCACTATTTCACCATCCTGTTCTCATTGATTCTCAATTACCACAATAAAGAACATAGTTGTAAGCAAGCAAAAAAAAACGAGGTGCCAATCCAGTCCTATTTTCATTGGGCTTGGGGGAGTTTTAGCAATAGGCAGAAGAGATTATTATTGGGTCTACCACATTTTATCATGGATCCAGATCAAGCCCATTGACTAAAAACACCGTGGCCAGCGTCTCCAGAAGCGGCCCTTCACCAACGAAATGCTGTGAGGGTGCCCACCGCCAGAGGAGAAGCCTGGCCTCACTCCATGGCAGGTGTTTATTTTGGAAAGTGATGAAACCTGGGATTTTGGGGCGCCCTGTTTTCAGCCTAGTGACCTGTCGACCACTAGTGATGTTTAAGAGTTCTTCTACCGTCGCACGTTTTTGAATCACAAGAGTTACGACGTAGAGTTGGGAGATAATAAATGTTCCACTCTGCACCTGTTTAATTACCTAGGTGGCAAGAGGCCTAGAACCTCGAGATGTGCCCATGGTGATTGTCGCACAAAAATATCACGTTCATGGGTTTGCTTGGAAATGGAGCACTCAAATATTAATTTCACTGGGGATGTTTTATATGTGACGGTGAATTGTCTGAGAACTCCTGAACAACACATCACAAGTCTGGCTGATCACCGGTTTCAGGATCCTATGGTACTGTGTCAACTCAACAGATTCAACGGACAATACCCTTTGGTAAACTAACATAACTATGGAAAATCACAATTTTTAATGGGAAAACTCACTATAAATTACCATTTTCAATAGCTACGTTAAATTCAACGGACAATAGACGTCCCGGACAGCCCAACAATCCCGATGCCCGAGCCCAGCACCAGAACTCGCCAACGACCGCGTTGAGTTTGTTGGCAGAAGGCCCAGAGCTGTGACTCCCTAAGGGGCGACCACCGGCTGACACCAGCGATGGGCTGGGCAACTCATTGGTGATACCGTGTGATCCGAATGAAAAGTAGATAAAAGTAGAAGCTTTGAACCTTTGAACCTTTGCAACCCTACAAGGCTGAGATGTAATGTTTCCCCTTTCACACACAAATTGACCCAGCAAACTCCAATGTCTTTGGTTTCTTGTCGCTTAATCCATGCTGCCCTTGTGCATAAGTGCTCCATTTTCAGTGTTTTTTGTTGACTTCCTCAAAGCACTCAAAAGCATGACAAGTATATAATGGTATATAATGGTATATCATCTGATTGGTGCTTTGGAACATTTTTATTTTTCCATATATAGGGAATAATTATATATAATCATCCCTACTGACGAACTCATATTTTTCAGAGGGGTAGGTATACCATCAACCAGATCATTATAAATCATCATAAATTAACCATATATCAACCATATATTAACCATATATTAACAGTATATTAACCATTGATAATGGTTTATGGATACTTGGTTTATCTATGTTTATCTTGGTTCAACCTGGGGGGATCAATCATGATCAATCAACAAACATCAGCACTCAGCCGGTGATCGAGGTCGCAAGCAAACTATGGAGGTTACCTTGTTGGAGTCTCACCTAGCAATGGCCAAACATATACATGTATTATATATAAAGATTTATATTATGGTCGTATGTGTGCCTACTGTGAGTTTACATTGTATATATATATACACACATACATATACATATTGTATTTATGTATTTGTTTTTGTCTTCTATACTGGGAGGGCAACTTGTTCATGGGGAAAATACCAGGTCCAAGCTGGAGAAATCATGCCCCCAAGTTCCCAGATTATTGGCCCCCCAGCCGGCACAGACTTCCCAGTCAAGGCACAGAAAAGTCACCTCCAGGTCTTTTATACCGCATTCGCTCTCATGCATAGCATGCGAAGCGCGCTAAACGCGGACAGCGTTTCACAAAAGGAATTGACTGTGGCGGGTCCGAAGAGTGCCAGGGGAGCCCGCCCGAGCTCCATGGATTCCATGGGTTCATAGGGGATTGTTTTGCTGAACTCAACTGCATTTAGGATGAGAACATGGGATGATCTCAGGAGGACTTAGAAACAGCAACTCGTGAGATTCAGAACGTTTAAGCAGCTCCGGATTTCAAACAAAATTACTTTCTTCAAGCGATACCAACTGACATTGTATCGATACAATTCTGACATTGTATCCGGCATTCTATTTGACATAATTTGACATATAGTCTGACATTCTATTTGGAATTCTTTCTGGCATATAATCTGGAATTATGTATTGCATTTTATCTGACATATATTCTGACATTCTGTCCGGCAATCTATCTTTCATTGGCATTCTATCTGACATTCTCCCTGGCATGTGTTCGGGCCCATGCGTGCCCAGCTGCATCCGGAGATCGCGATAGGGTTTGGGTCCAGGCATGCCCCGGATCAATGCGTGCCCAGACTAGCTGTGAGCTCCGGGCCCATTGGTGCCCACAGTCACCACGAGCCGGCAGAGGGAGAAGATGCAGAGACGAGGAGGAGGGGAGGAAGAGTCAGTTAGAGGAAGGAGTTGCACCTTTGTCAAAAACTAGAGAGCCTCACCTGGCAGGTGGGGAACAATCCACATGGATTTCAACATCCCATGGTCAAGTTATGGCACAGAGACAGCGCCACAGCACACGTCGGCCGATTTTCGCGGGATGCTGGAAGCTTGGAAGCGCTGGAATCAGTTGCCCCAGGAATTTGATGGCTCTCAACAACCCCCTACAGTGAGAAGTGAAATCGTACTGAAATAGTCGTAAATGACGTGTCTATCTTTTTTGGGGTTAATTGCTATATGTTACTACATCTATCTACATCTATATTAATTATACGGTAACTACATATCATCGATCGTTTGCAACTACTTGGTCGGGCGCTCATAGATGGCCGTATGTTTCGTGCACTTTCATCTCAGTTTTGACACACATGTATGAATGGTGATATGGCAAATCCTCCACGCTGGCCATTCGAAATGCATGTACAACTTCACATGTCCATGTTTATATCTTGGCGTGTCATATTTTGACGTCGAAAAAAGCTACTTCACTTGAGACACTTTCGGGTGTATTTACTTCAGTGCATGACTTTTATTTTCATCCACCTTTAATCTGCAAAAAGTCGAGACAGTTGCTCGAGAACCTCGCTTGGATTCTTTCCCAAAAGTGCATGGTTTCTCCATGCCCA
>Ga0126342_10014763_pt1 | contig 13750 bp, 9 predicted proteins | sample Cyp1metagenome_FD_92528 | JGI IMG/M metagenome (GOLD analysis project Ga0126342, IMG submission 92528) | Coral microbial communities from Lord Howe Island, Old Settlement Bay, Australia - Cyphastrea 1 metagenome | ecosystem: Host-associated > Invertebrates > Cnidaria > Coral ...
CTTGCACACATACGTCATGCTACGCTGTGGGATCTTCTCTTGCACTTGCACTATGCATATTTGTGTTTGGGGGGTGGGGGATGGGGTGGGGTGGGGCATGTTAACGTTCCATGAACTTCAACTTTGTCAATGTTACATTCGTGCAAACAGTCAGAAGTCTGTTCCAAGAATTCAAATTATCGATGTTTCGTTCCATGATTCAGCTAAGATATCCTACTGGTAGATATCAAAAACGTTGGGAAAAACCATGAAAAAACAATATCCAAATGCTTGCGGAACATTCAGCTCAACTAAACATCAGAAATCCAAAACTAAGACGTCACAGAAACCACTGCGGGTTTCTATGTGCGTGCAGCCTAAAACAAGTATACAAAGGGATCCAAAGGAGCGTAGAGCTCAGAAAAATAAAGATTAGTTTCACCAGTAACAAGGAAGCTTGAACCTTGAACCAGATCGGAATTGAATCAATCCTAATTGGTGTTTGACAAAAGCAACTCCGAGGCTTTTTGTTCGTGAAGGATATATTGCCAAGAACCCCGAGATATGTTGGTAATTTTTGGTGCCTCTAAGGCCGGATACAAACTGTACGATGGCTCTGTGAGAAAGTCCATCATGAGACATTACCAGTGGATTATTTATATATATCTATATATATATATATATCATGGAACCAACTGGTTTCAGGAAGAACAACGGCTAAAGGGTCAGCAAGCCAGAGTTTCAGAACAATCCATCAATAGGCCCGCAAGCTTTGAATGCCAGCTGTTTTCTTAACAGTATGGTTGATGGATGTTGGTGAAATTCCTGGTTCATGCAAAAAAACATTAAAAAACACAGGTAGAACATGTTGTCTGACAGTTGTGTTCTTCTGGGCCCTAGACCCATCCCACTTCCTATCTTGGAAGACTCAACTGGACAGCCTTGTGCGCCAGGGAGTATGCGCCAAGCGCCATTGCAAGCATTTGCAGTGAACTGCATTGGAAGATACACTTTGAGGTTCGGAACGGAACCGGGCTGATCCGCACGCACCGTGCGCCAGGTTCCTGAAATTTCCTCAATAAATTTGGGATGCAAAGAAGATCATTAGGCCCATCAGCAAGTGCGGGTGCTTTGAAAGGACAAGAGGAACATCATATTTAAACATATTCTGGTTGGTGGTTTGGAACCATGGAATTTTCTAACTTTCCATTCAGTTGGGAATGGAAAATCCTCCCAACTGACTTTCACTCCATCATTTTTCAGAGCGGTAGGGCTCAACCACCAACCAGATGGTTATACTCTGGTAAACTAACATAACTATGGAAAATCACCATGTTTAATGGGAAAACTCACTTTTTCTATGGCCATGTTCAATAGCTTTTTGTATGTTTACCAGGCCGGGTACCAAGCAGTATTTCCACCATCATTCAATTATTCATTAGATCAGGTATTAATCACTAATAACCACTATTAACCACTATTACCCTCTGGTAATTTAACGTAGCTACTGAAAATGGTCAGTTATAGTGGATTTACCCATTAATAATGGTGATTTTCTATAGCTACGTTAGTTTACCAGAGCGTAATCGCTATGAATCCATGGCTATTGCACCAGCATCATTCAATCACTGGAGGCACCCCATGAGAACAGATTTACCGATCCCATAGGCCGAGCTGCCCGGGCAGCTCTGGAGTTTGGAACTTCCAGAGTCTCGAAAAGTAGGATGCCACACCAAACAAAAGCATGGATTACAATGATTCACAATCCATGATATATGGGATAATCCTTCCCATAGACTTTCATATGTTTCAAGATGGGCACATTGCACCACCAACCAGAAAATGTTTGGGGAAACATCCCAGTAAACTAACAGTTTGCTATGGAAAATGGACCATAGAAATAGATGATATATGATGATATAGCTATTAGAAATGGTGATTTTCCAGAGCTATGTTAAATTACCAGAGGGTAAGAATCCACAAATATGGAGACATTGCTGCTTGGGGTTGGATCCCAGTTGGTAAATAGATCATAACCATAGAAGAAGCATATAAAACTGCGATTAGTTGTCAAACCCCATGTTGATGTTGACAATCCACTTTTTTCTTGGTACCTAACCTTGATCCAAATCCCTTCAAGTGCCAGTGACAGTGTGATCTATCATGGCTAATGGACATGGATGCCTTGTTAGGATTCGTCATGATGGTCACTATATGATCATTATAGTAGTGTATAGTATTGTATTGTATTCAATACGAACTCCTGAATGATCTTTATTGTCAACATAGTTTATATATGTTTATATCAGAATATTATATATATATCACAGCCCACTGCATGTATGCAAGACATTGGAAGGTTCGACTTTGTTTTATGTCCTTCCCCGGCCGGGATGTTCATGGGTTTTCCAGAACCAAACACAGAATTGTACATCAAAAAAAAGCACCTGCTCCCTGGCAAACTCAGGGTTTCTATTATGTAATAGGGGATGGGATGCACAATAAAGCATCCTCAGTACTGGTGGAACTGGGTATACCCCTGTTTGGGATGATTTATGTCATAATTTCATACAAAGTGGGGCCCCCTAGATAGCTAAGTTGGTTTATAACTCCAATAACTATGGTTTATGGTACCTATAACTATAGTTAATGGGGTTTATAAACCAACTTATAACTGGGGGGCACCATCCTGTAGCCCCTCCACTCCGGTTGATGGTTGTGGATGGTTTCATGTATGGCATCGCGTCTCCAGGTCGCTACTGCCTGCAGCCGTCAAGGAGCACTGCCGCAGTGTGGGACCAAGGGTGAAACTGGCCATCTATGGCCACGGCAACCCGGGCGAACCTTGGATGGCTGCCCTTCAATAATCAAAGATGGCAATGGGAAATCCCCTATACCCTCTGGTAAACTAACATAGCTATGGAAAATCACCAGCTTTAATAGGTAAATCAACTATAAATGGGCCATTTTCAATAGCTATGTTAAATTACCAGAGGGTACATGGGCTTTGAATAGGAAAATCATCCATAAATTCGGTGATTTTCGCCATGTTTGGCTACTGGCTGGCAGTTTCATACATTAATCTTCCCCCAGAAATGTTAAGCAACCAGCCAATAGATCAAACATATTCAAAACATGTGCTGTTACTGGATGTCTAAGATTGGCCTTGTAAACACGATATAATCACAGGTGAAAGTTGGAGGCACCATGTTTTCAGTGGCAATTTAGCCAGGAAGATTTGCGATTTCACCACTGAAAGATGACACATTTTTGCCACCGCTAATATTTAAAGCAACACACATCGGTGTTGAACGAACAAAAATGGGGATACCTTCCCATAATCAAACAAGTCGAGGAAATCCTTGAGCTATATTTCCATGATTTTCCCATTGAAATGCCGGTTGAGTTCGAGGAGTTCTTGGGATCTCCCAAAAAGGGCGATCTAAGGTGCCGGCAAAGCATCGGAAGAGCTGCGTTGCAGTGCCCCAGGTGCCTGGACTCGACGTGGCTTTTGCACCACGATGCGGTTTTGTCAGCGAAGCGGCAAACAAGGGGATTTTGGTCAATTTATCACTTCAATGTGTAATGGGAATGCAAATGCTTATGCTTTATGAGGATTTCTGAACAGTAGTATGTGATATGTTTACTATGTATGAATAAATTGTAACGACCTCAATATGTGTCAATCCAAAAAAACTCGTTGATTTCAGCAACGACAATTGAGGATTGAAGGCGCGAGCTGTTCACCAACTGAGTTGCTAAGGCATTTGCGGTGGAAGGTGTGGCTGCTGGCTGCAAGGTGCAGCATGCGGGCTGCATGTGACAGGACTCAATTTGACATAGCTGAACCCACCAAGATGGTTCATATTCCATATATTCCATGGTGCCATCTTCCAGCTCGGAATTTTCGGAGGCTGTTTGGGTGTGGCTAAAATATGTCACAATACACACAAGAAACAGTTTGTCCTGAAAATGAGGTGCCCTCAATTCCAATATATTCAATTCTAAGGATTGTCATCATTTCCCCATTGACTATAAGTTGTGTATTTATTTTCAGTCAGACCCAAAATCCAAGATTCATGGAATAAATCCATATTTGTTGAATGCTGGTTGGTGGTTTGGAACATTTTTTCCATTTATTGGGAATTTCATCATCCCAATTGACGAACTCATATTTTTCACAGGGTTAGGTATACCGCCAACCAGATATATTATTCATTAGATCAGGTATTAATCACCAATAACCACTATTAATCACTATTAATCACTATTAATCACCAATAACCACTATATTTATATCCCATTATAGTCCCATTAAACCATATTAAACCACTTATGTCCCATTATAGGTCCCATTATATCCCAATTTTTGATGGGTTAAATCCCATCAAAATTGGGTCTATAGATCTGCCAATGACCCGCCACTGCGACAGGGCTGAGCTCTGGGAGGGTTCGGCGGATGCGTGTCGAAGGCACGGTGCCCGCGCGCAGTTTCATCTTCGTCACTGGCTATATATACCTTTAAAAATGGTGTTTTTACTCATAGTTTTAGTATGTGTTTAGTATGTTTACCTTTTTTTTTGGATATTTGGAGGGTCTAGCCTTCTGGTAAACTAACATAACTATCGAACATAACCATGTTTTCTGGTAAATCAACCATAAATGGCAATTTTCAATAGCTATGTTAGTTTACCAGAGGGTAGTTTTAGTACTTTAACCATTTTTGTGTGATATCTGGAGGGTCTAGGTATGTCTAGGTAGTTGCTTTATGTGATTTTCTCACTTCTAGCGAACTCTTTGCCAATGTTGGCTACGTCACATCGATCATCCTGAAGTTAAAACACAATCTTGGTTTCTTTGCAGTCTGATTAGTTGCTATTGCTATATGTTTGACTAAAGTTTTCTTAGCAACATCTACCAATGTGTTTGGGCAGAAAGTATAACGACCTCACAGTGACCCCACCAAAGCTGATGGTTGGGGGCAACCATCCCAAACTTCCAGGTGAGTCCATGCCAATGCTTCAAAAATCTCAAGCCATGTGGGATGCCAAACCTGGATGATCAGTCAGCGAAACGTGCAGCATCCAAACATCCAAAACATATCCCATTTTAGCATCCATTTGGATGATGCAAACATATTATCGATTTACTTACAGGAAATTAGAGTAATGTGTTTAAAACAATCATAAACCCATGACTGGGGATTCTTTAAAATACCTATCCATAGTAAAACTCCATTAAAAACCCATGGTTTCCTGTACATGTGATTCTTTAAAATACCTAGACCCATCGTAAAAATGCCCTGAACAAAAACCCGATGCTTTCCTGTAGATCTTCCGCTGAAAGTCGATCCCAGGCTTCTGGCGCAAGCGAGGATCGATGCTCCCAGCCGGATGCAGGCGCGAATCACTCTGACAGCCGAGTCATGGATGGTGATTTTTCGTATTGAAAGCTACAAGGTGGGGCCCCCGTTCGAGAACGCTAAGTTGGTTGTTTATAACTCCAATAACTATGGTTTATGGTAGATATATCAGATATTTATCAATATTTACTATGGTTTATAAACCAACTTAGAAATCTTGGGGGGGCACAACCTTGTATGGTTCAAACGGGATCCCCCATGACTGAAGAAACCTCCAACTAAAGAAAATATCGATAATCTGGGTTTTTCATGGGACCATTGAGGAATTGTGAAACATCCTCATCCTCAAAATGAGACATTCAATTGAAATGGAACTTCACCATCATTGATAGTGGTTTTTATGGGGATTAAGCTATCAGAAATACGCGGATGATTGATAAATGATGGCTCATTAGTTCCTATAGGGACTTATACTACCTGGTTTGTGACATAAGCCATATTATACATAATAGGACCATAGGAATATTTACAAACCAGCCAGTATGTTTGGGGATTAGGTTTTTTTTTATCATGGTTCAAATGGGTATCAAACTCCAGTGCCAAAATTGGTATATGTCCATTGTATGGCCATCAAAAACAAGATCGGCAAAATATCACAATAGTGACAAACTCTTCTATGAGAACAATTTCTATAAATTTGGGTTAATAAAACAAGATTAGTATATGGGTTAACTCTTACAAGATGTGAGTATTGTTGAATTTGGGTTAATAAAAACTAAACGCCAAAACGTGGAATGAACAAAGCTTCTATTAAATCAAACATAGTAAGTATAAGATGATGAGGAACCATTCAAAAAAAGCCACAGATAGAAAACTGAGAGATCCAAACAATCGTCTTGAAAGATGAAGCTACCCAGAAGCAATTTTTGAATATCGGGTGTACCCCTGCAGGGGGTCTTTCATTCTCTCCAGTTTTGTATCACAATTCCAATGCTTTATTGCAGTTTAAACCACCTCAAAGCATTTCTGCATATGATCCCGATGAATATGATCCCCAAGGGAACTGATGATAAACCATGCATTTTTGTTAGGGGTACCCATGGATACCCCATTCTTGGGGCAAACCTATACCCAAAACATGTTTCCGAGAAGCTGCTCGGCAAAGGCTCTGGCTTTGTGCCATCCAAACCAATGTAACAATAAGCACAAAAAGGGGTAGATTTAAAACATGTTTATTTTAATTTAATGTTTTTAGATAGTCCGTTGACCCCCACTTTGAATCAACGCAACCATCATCCCATGTGCTTTGAATGACGTTCTCAAAAATAATCCTTCCCCCCAGGCGGTCCGAGAACATTCTGCGAATGCCCTGATTGTGTGGGAAGTAGCATGCTCTCACCTTTCCGTCCATTTTCAAGTTTCAGAATTTGATTTTCCCAAATTTGCTCCTGCCAGCCTGGGTGGTTTATGGCATTTTACCCTAGTTAAGGACCATGGGAACAACCTTTTTTTCATGTTTACAAGCCAGTTGAAAGGGTCCCAAGTCAGCAACATTCTTGCCATGCATATTAAAGCTTAGAAAACGACCCTTGTGCCGCAAAGGTTGCAGTGTGCTTAGAACGTGCCCGCACAGAGGACGGGAAAAAAAACTGTTGTATGATAAGTGAGCGTAGTGACCCTCCGGTATTCGTGGCTGGAAAATCTCCACCATTTCTCGATGACTTTTCAATTGCCACGTTTGATCCGGGTAAGTGAAACGGCGTGCCATGATTCTGAAGATGGCGTTTTCCTCAGCTGTTTCGACCAAATGGGCGAAACAAATCTGTAGAGAGAGGGATGATGGGATTGCTGGTTGGTGGTGACTGGAACATGTTTTATGACTTTCCAGAAACAGTTGGGAAGTTCGTTGTTCCCAACTGTTACTCAGCCCATCATTTTTCGGGTAGGGCGAAAAACCACCAACCAGATATATGTATATATATATATCCCATTATAGTCCCATTAAACCATATCAAACCACCATGGAAAATACCCCCTTCCATCATTCCACTGAAAATCCCCATGATTGGTATTCCTTCAGAGATCATCCTACTGAATTTCTACAACGGCCTTGGTTGGATCATGGTGGATCTCTTGATGCTTCCCCGGTTTTTTCGGGATGTTTTTATGGATGTTCTAGGACTCAAACCGGGCGGAAAATTCGCCGTTTATAGATATGTTGTTTTTTCCTATTTACACTCTGGTTATTTAACATAGCCATGGAAAATGGCCCATTTATAGATGATTTCCCAGCTAGAAACCTCCATTTATACGGGATGTTCCATGGCTATGTTAAATAACCAGAGGGTATAAGGGAATTCCAATGTTCACGTTTGATTCCGGGAGAGTATATGTTATTTGGTACAGATCATGGTACAAATCTACAAAGTCCCAAGCTGTAGGGCGCCCACTGATGGCCTAAATTTATTATTCCTCCCAAGTCACAGGTCTTTATTTGGCTGTATCCCCATCAGATGTCCCTCTTTCAACCGCTTAGTTCAGGTGTAAGTTATTCCATAGATATACTCGGATAGTAAATGTGATCTCTATCCAGACTTTAGGTTTTCTGCTATTCACTGGGAGATAAACTCTACGGAACCAATTCTGGGAGTTCTGAATCTCTAAGAACTGATATGAAATCATCAAGGTGATGTTTCCCTCATGGATTTTCCCAGGAGTTTCTGGGAAATCTGAAGGGCACTCGTGTAGCCTTCGGAGAAGCTCATGCCTGTGAAGGGCATGACTGGAAGGCCCACCTGTTGACCTCTGTGGATTAGGAGGGGAAAAATCATCGGAAACCATGGCTTTCTGACCAGATATAGACGGTTTCCTGACATGGGGATATCCCCAAATCCTTTTTAAGAGGATTTTCCATTGTAAACCATCCAGCTATTGGGGAACCCCCATTTGTGGAAGCCTCCATATTGAGGTTCTTTAAGGTTTCCTGTAATTTTCCAGAGTCATAGAGGATACGAAGGCCTATTCTGGAAGATCGTCCCGGCGCGAGATCACTATTGAGATGAATCCGCCAATTGTAGCCAGGATATATTGTGTGAATAAGACCTTGTCATGAATGCTTGGACTTGGGGAATCCATCAAGTCATCCTCTAAAGATCTCTAAAGTATGGCCTTGACTCCGTGTTTGGGATTTATTCTGAAGTATACGAAAGTTTCAGTCTGCTGCCTCCCGGTATCATCAGATCATCTGCTTTCCATCAACATGGCGATACATCTCGCAGATTGCAGGCAAATTTTGGTGACTTGTTGAAGGAGATAAGGTTGAGCCATAAAAAAAAAGTTTAGGTTAGGATATCATGACATCCAGAAATAGTAAAAAGGAAAACAGGGTATCCGAGGTACCAGTAGCTCATCGCCATGAAGTTAAAACATTACTAGGAAGATCTAGGACGTGGGCGTGGGTGCTTCATAGCCCTGGATCTGGTGGCTTGGAATTATACTGGTTGGTGGTTTGGAACATGAATGGATTATTTTCCATGTCATATATGGGATGTCATCCTTCCCATTGACGGGCTCATATTTTTCAGAGGGGTAGGTATACCAGTATACCACCAACCAGATATATTATTCATTAGATCAGGTATTAATCACCAATAACCACTATTAACCACTATTAATCACTATTAACCATGGTTATTGCCGACCAATGATATGTTTGATCCCCCAGTTTGAGCCACACCTTTGGTCATCTTCGGGTTGAAAATCCATATCGATCCGTTTTTGAGTGTCCAATAATTTAAGACCCACATGATTCGGATATATATATATATATACCCTTTGGTAAACGTTTACATAGCTATAGAAAATCACCAATCACCATTTATAATAGGTAAATCAATGTAAATCAACTATTTTACTATGATCATTTTCAAGTTCGCAAACTGTTGTCATTACCAGGCCGGGTATATATCTCATCTTGCTGGGATGGACGTTGCCCGAATAATGGCAAAGTCTCATGTTTTCCCCATCTAAATGGGACAACCCCATACAGTGATTGGTGAAATCGTCGCGTTTTAATTGTCAAATCCTAGTTTTGCCTGGCTAATTACCCTCTGGTAAACTAACATAGCTATGGAAAATCACTATTTTTAATGAGAAAACTCACTATAAATGGCCATTTTCAATAGCTATGTTAAATTACCAGAGGGTATATGTTTGATTCGCTCTTGTGTTGGTTTCTACACCGATTCGTTTTTGATGGTTGGATCCGCTAGTGTTTGAGCGCAAGCAGCCCAAGTTGTGTTTTTTTCAGCTGTGCAACTGGAGGTCTTTTTGGAACACATCTTCATGGAGGCCATTTTGCAGAAGGGTCAATGGCAAGAGACATGGTGGTTTTTTTAGGTTTTTTTTTTACATGTTTTTTACCAACAAAATGGAGATTTACCTAACAAGTTGGTGGATATGGTATCATCAAAATCAGGATTTCAAGGAAAACAAAGCTGTTTTTTTTTCCTCCCTGGCCTTGGAGTATGGCACTTTGAGTCCTTTGTAAAGTGTGTGGTTTGTGGTTAAAACAATGCCATTTGCACCCACCATCCCCAAAATCCCCATGTTTATAGGTGGTATAGTATGTTTACCATTCCCAGTCATGGGTGGTAAACATGACATTGTTTCAACTACAGATATATACACAAATGGTTTTGGAAGCAACGACTTTTATAAGGTTCTAGTCATGTTATGTCATATGTTGATTCATTTTGCATGTTTACTTCCCGCGCCAGGCACGACAGGGCTGTTTGCAAGCAGCCCAAAGCACGGCACAATGTGCTTTGGTCTCCTGGTTGCACAACTCAGCCGTCCGCATCGTTTGGCATAGTTTGATGCCATGTGCCTGGAAAACATTGATGTATCCACTATTGAGATAGGGGATTAACCTGTTTTTGATGGGTTACCCTCTGATAATTTAACATAACTATGGAAAATCACCATTTATAGTGAGTTTCCCCATGAAAAATGATGATTTTCCATAGTTATGTTGAATTACCAGAGGGTACCTGTTTTTGATGGGTTATATAGGCAATTCTGCTACCAATGATGGGTTAAGATAATATCGTAATCTTTCTACACTATGTGAGTTGGGGTATGAATCAGTGAAAGCTACAGCTCTAGGCTGGGAACTTGGTAGCTGTATAGATCAGCATCTTTGCCACCAACTGCTCGTGACTCTTTGTTCCACTGGCTCATGTAAAGCCACGGACCCACACGGTTTGGTGGCACATCATTCAGCGAGTTCTGTTTGAGAGCTTAATCCCTTGGAACATGACAATCCTTCCCCCCTGCCAATAAATTTCCCTGGACAATTAACCGTAGTTTCAGACTGGATGTGTGTGTGTTCATGTCAGTTCATTTGTGGGTCCAACATTTCAGGATTTTGCAAAAGAGATTACCCTGCAGCAATCAAACATGGCTTGCTAGATAATCCACCATTTAGGTCAGCAATACTTTCCTAGCGAACTAAAAACCTCCATTTAGATAGTTCGGGGATGTTCCATATTTGTCCATTATTTTCCTGTACCCTCTGGTTATTTAACAGTTCGCCATGGTATAGATGGCCCATTTATAGATGATTTTCCCATTAAACCGCCCATTTATTTTGGGGATTTTCCATGGCTATGTTAGTCATAACCAGATGGTAGTTTGATGACTTTTCCAGCTATCTCCATGGCTAGTTCGGGGATTTTCCATATTTGTCCACTATTTTCCTGTATATTCCATGAATTTCCTGTATTTTCCTAGGGGATTTCTCACAGCTTGCAACTTCGGTCGATCCCAAGGAACTTCATCCAGCCACGGGGCGTTTGTGGTGCCACGGGGAATTGGAACCATGTGGGATGTGGGACCAATCGACGATCAAAACGGGAAGCCCATGGTAGAAGAGTCATACTTGAGGAGTTGTTACCCTCTGGTAAACATACAAAAAACTATGGAAAGATCCACCATGTTCAATGGGTAAATCCACTAGAAATTGTCATTTTCAATAGCTATGTGGCTATGTTAAATTACCAGAGGGTACATGTGCTTACCATTTTCAGTGGTATACTAAACCATACTAAACCGCTAAAGACATGTGTTGTTCAGGGTAAGTGAGATTGGCCATGGAGAGGGCACTTTCAAAACCTAACCTGGTTCGTTGTCACTCTCTGAGGTTATTAGCTGTAAGGTTAAGATTGCGATGTTTGAATATACCTCATCTCATATCTTTGGATAGACCAGGGGAGCCAACGACAGTGTAAACAAATGCCACTGAAGGCGGGAGTACATAGCAAGTATATATATATATAATTAACGGAAAAGAACCAGCAGACATGGATTAAGCATGAAACAGCAACAAGAATGAGCACAAGACAAAAAAAGTTGTCACAAAACATCCAAGTTTCCCCCAACTAGTTGACATTGTGCTTACAAAGTACCTGGACATCAAAACAGCCAAGATCGGCCCAGCTTCGCCGCTGGCTAGCCGTCCAATGGTAACTGGTTCTTCTAAAAAGCTCTAGTGACATAGTAGGAAAAGTGATCATGGGCCCAGTAGGGACTTGCAAACCTCTGTTCTACTGAGATCAGATCATCCGTCCTCTGTTCCTGGGATCATTGTACCATTAATCAATGGTCATATGATATCTGTTGAAACCCTAGGTGCTTGGGACGTTAGTAGGCAAGCTGCTGAATGCCGCAGTCGGTAGGGAGATGGTCCAAGATGAATTGCTGAAAATCTCCCTACATGAAGGGCCCACCAGTAGTGGTTGTTGGTTTGTAACCCTATATAACTCGATCCAACTATAGATGAATCTCCACCATAGGTCCAAAAGTTCTTGTATGAGCAAATCAACAGAAACCTATGCAAGTTAGCTGGGCCTTATAGCCCATTATATTGCCGATGAATAAATTCAATGATAAACACATAGATAATGGGATTATATCACTATCCGTGAGCAGTAAATGTTAGACATTACTACCAAACACCACCAACATTACCTTATATTTATAATTAATCACCATTAATCACCATTAATCACCATTAATCACCATTAATCATTACCATTAATGCCCATAAAATGGATTAAATTGGTTGGTTCTCCCCGGGAGGTCTGCCCTAGTGGCTCTGCACCATTCGGGCGAGGGAGGAGTCTCTCGGAGATCCATTTTTTCGCGTTGGGACATCGGCCCAAACAGCGTGATATCTATTCAAGGTGGTGCCCTCCAGTTATATGATTTATAAGCCTCATTAACCATAGATATATCTATCGTGAACATCCGTGAACCATAGCTAAGCTAGCTATAGACCAACTTGCATACCTAGGTCCCATTGCAAGTGGACATAATTACTGGTTGGTGGTTTGGAACATAAATTTTATTTTCCCATATATTGGGAATAATCATCCCAACTGACGAACTCATATTTTTCAGAGGGGTAGGTCTACCACCAACCAGATATATATTTATATCCCATTATAGTCCCATTAAGCCATATCAAACCACCATTTTGATGTCAAAAGCTCATTTTTTGCTGCTTCAAAGCCCTATCATGATAGTTATAGGGCCTCCATATCCTATCGGGGTGAACTCATCACGCCCATGACCTGCAGGACCGTACATGGCTTATTTAAGGGCGTTTAAAACAAGTGGATCGCCAAGGGCAGATACGGAAGATTTCCCCCCCAATTTGGGGATGATATCAGTGAAGTCCAAGTGATGTAGATTTTTGGGCTTCAAATGAATGAAATCTATGGAGCATACATGAATATATATATATATGAATATATTACATGAATATATATATATATACCCCCATTTGGATGGATGGTTTGTACCGGGAATCGTCCCAAGCCTGGCCCAAACATCTCTGGTTTGGGATTCGGATTCGCAAAGACTTGGTGGACGATTAGAATGGTGGGTTCTGATCATCCAACGATCACAATCCTTGGTCCTGTTCGTTGCTGGAGTTTGTTGAGCAATAAATGATTTTCCATAATATATGGGATAATCCTTCCCATTGACTTTCATATTTTTCAGAGGGGTAGGTCTACCACCAACCAGTGGAAGATTGAACAACCCGATTTGTCAATTCAGCTGTCAGCGGTACTTTATATGGGATCTCCTGAACAGCACATGCACGGGGTGGTCAGGGTTATGTTTCTGTTGAAGCCAACTTCATCAGGATCGGAGTATCATAGGGTGTTTACATATCTTGCAGGTATAGATTATTTATACATAATCTCTATATATATAGAGATGTATAATCCCTTCCTCCTAATACTAAACGTCCCCCTAATACTAAAAACAGGCATCCATCTCCAATTTCCGAAAATTTCAGTTTGGCCAATTTGACTTTTAATTGATCCCCTTTAAAAAACA
>Ga0126342_10014764_pt1 | contig 13749 bp, 7 predicted proteins | sample Cyp1metagenome_FD_92528 | JGI IMG/M metagenome (GOLD analysis project Ga0126342, IMG submission 92528) | Coral microbial communities from Lord Howe Island, Old Settlement Bay, Australia - Cyphastrea 1 metagenome | ecosystem: Host-associated > Invertebrates > Cnidaria > Coral ...
GTTCCTTGGAAGCGTTACGTGACATACGCTGGGGTTGGGGTGGGGGTGGTGGGCGTCTAGGGCGGCGGTAATTAATGTCATTTTTTTAAACATGCATAGGGCTGCACAAAGACATGAAATAGTTCTAACTCACAAACACACACACATATATATATATAGACATATATCTGTGTGTGTGTGTCATGATGCACACCCAAGCACATAAAAGGATGAAGTAAGAACATTCATGAAATGGCATCCAGAAGTTTTAATGCAGATTCACAGACATGTTCTTGGTTTCCCCTCGTTTCTTTCCATACGCAGGATAGGCAACGGCGATCTTTGAAAGATTACCTGCCTAAAACTTTAGCAACAAAGTCAAAGGCAGGCCATGTCAATCAAAGCCTTTGGCAATGGACCTACAGTTGGCAGTACAGATACAACAATGGCAAAGACCTTTGGACAGCTGTGCCACATGTCCTGAAGCACATCAGAAATGCCTGAGTGCAAAACAGCCCGCGTCTTTGCGGGCGGCGTTACCTTGTTTAACATAGCCGCTATAGCCATGGAAAATGGCCCATTTATAGATGATTTTCCCATTAAAACTTCCATTGACGAGGGATTTTCCATGGCTATGTTAAATAACCAGATGGTAGTAATAGTATTTATGGTTAATAAACCAACGTATAACTGAAGAAAACACCTCATTTTTGGAAGGCAAGAACCAGGCTTTCCTGCGGATGCTCCCCACCAACCTGATGAAAAATGAGATTCTGGTGTCCTTGAACCCGCGGTGATTTACATACGGCGATTTTCCATAGCTATGTTAGTTTACCAAAGGGTACACTACAAAATGTTCTTCACGGGGATACATGCGTAGCACCGCACTTGCGGCAAGCTGCAGGTGACACAAATTCTGGCAGGGTTCCCAACCCTGGAAAAGCCCTGACCCTTTCTGCGCTGCTCATATCATAGCTATTGTTAGTTGAATCTTGAGTAACATTAGCATTTCCCCTTTCATTCGTAAATACACCAACCTTCCTCCATGTTCATTCTGCAATGATAACTTCCCCAATCACCATTTGCGATGTATTCCTCACCGGAAAATGACATTCTTCTTTGCCAAATCGCCCAGTGGTAGGGCATTCAATCCCACATTTTGGAGAGATTGCTAATGTTTGTTTAATCCTCCTCTTTGATTAACCCCTTTTGTCAGTGTTTGGGAAAATGGGAAAATCCTTGGGTAGCACACATATATATATATATACATATATATACATATATATATATATATATACGTCAAACAATTGCAGGGTTTGGGTGCGTGATCATGGGTGAATATATATATATATATATATATAATTACATATTATATGTTCCAACATAGTCACTTTTCACTCACTGGTTGATTGGTTGTTTGTTTGGGCATTTTAGAATCCAAAGAATTTGGGAAATGTATTTCACTCTTGAGTCTCTCCAGGAGTGAACACAGCCAGCCCAGACCAAAATTGAACCATTGGCTCCTGATCATTGATCTGATGGTAAAGGCAATTTCTGGCGAGGCCATAGATATTACACATTGGCTGCACTTTAACGATGGCCAATTGTAGCTACTGGGCAAAACAAAAGCAGCTGGTTAGTGTTAATATTCCTACATATGTATACTACTATGTACATATGATTATATATGTTCATTGAGTATCCATGTAATTATATAACAAAAGCTCACTGTAACCTAGGCATCCAAGATTTTCCCAATAGAAAAGCACCGGCTCCCTGCAGTTTGATAAAAACATATCCAGGCGGCTTGTTAATTGCGATGGCTTCTGTCTGCTGATGGTCAGTGACCTGACTGCTGCGGGGACATCGCTGTCTGGTTTTCTGCAACATTTCCCAGGGAAAAAAACTGCCATCTTACCCTCTGGTAAACTAACATAGCGAACTGGAAAATCACCATTTTTAATGGGAAAATCAACTATTTCTATGGCCATTTTCAATAGCTATGTTAAATTACCAGAGGGTATAGGGACATCTGTATAAATTTACTGGAGGGTATAACAATACCGTTATCCTCTTGGTTGCCACTTACCCTATGGTTTGGAACCCATGAGATTCAACATTTGCCAGAGGGTTTGCCCGGGGGCTCGGGCATCAGGTGTGGAAAAAAATAACTGAATCATACTGAATTCCATCATTCCATCTCTGGAAGCAGCAAGAATTGAGGACGGGTCAAATTTTTTGAACCCCGGAAAAATGGATTCTTTAAGGGGAAGTCTCCTATGTTTGGTGCTGAAATCCCCTATGTTTGGTGCAAATTGTGTGGGTTTGTTGGTACTTCAATGACTTGACCCAAGGTCTTAGGAGGCCTTCATACCAAATTGGCAGTCATCACAGTTTAGCCATATGTGGGTTAGGAATATCTGGGGTTTCGGGGTCATTTTGCTCTGGATTCCTCTCCAGTTGAAAACTTCCTGGCTTGGGGGTTTGTTACCATTGGAGCACATTGCCTACGACTCCTAAGTGCTTAACTGGGAAACGCTGGGGACGCAATGATTTTAGGTCATGTTAGTGATATAGGGCAACATTGCAATTTGGATTCTTGCTTAGATCAATACCCCCGTCTGGCAATCAAACATAGCAGTACCCATATCTCTAGTGAAGTGTTTATATAATATATATATATATATATTATATATATATATATATTATGTGGATATATTATAAAAAATATATCATATATTGTACATTGTTGAACTAGTTACCCTCTGTGAATCAAGCATGGCTAGCTGCAACATCCACTATTATAAATGATTGTTCCATATTTTACCAGCTATACACCTCCATCAAATGGGATTTCTCATAGCCACGTTTGAGGAAACCGGAGGGTAACCAGGCGCATATCATTTCTTCAGGAAGCCGCCTAGGGGCCTACAAATTATTGCATGCGTAACGTTGAAAATCGCATACCCTCTGGGAATCGAACATAGCTATGGAACATTGCCTATTTATAGTTGACTTATCTATTAAACATGGTAATTTTGCATAGCTATGTTAGTTTACCAGAGGGTATATATTTCGTTGAGCCATTTGCAGACTCAAATGTAAGTGTTAAACAACATGTGTCAACAATGTTTGAACAAGTTCGAACCATAATTTCAAACCGTATCATACCATATCATGCAAGGTGGTACCTCACCAAGTAATAAGTTGATTTATAAACTCCCTTACCTACAGATATATCCACTTCAAACCAAAGTAAAAGCAAGGAGTTGTGTAAACCACCTTAGCTCTTTAGCCTGGTTAATAAATGTTGATAAGTCCCCCAAGTAGAGGACATCCCATCTATACATATCCATGGCTTATATCCCCAGCACCATACCATCACGACGTGGGATGATCCTCCACACCATCTCTGCCCCTGCCTCTGATCGTTTGAGGCGTTCCGAACCTGCTAAGTCGCCTGAGTTTGGGCTTCCAGCGAGACGAGAAGAATGGGATGGGGAAATCCGTGGCAATCCCTTATGAATGAACTGGTTGCTGGTATACGTATGGATATTCATGGGATTTTAATGGGATTTCAATGGTTAATATATGGTTAATGATGGTTAATATATGGTTAATGATGGTTAATATCTTATCTGGTTGCTGGTTGAGCCCTACCCTCTGAAAAATGATGGAGTGAAAGTCAGTTGGGATGATTTTTCCATTCCCAACTGAATGGAAAAATAAAAAACGGTCCAAACCACCAACCAGATGACGGTTTGAATGGGAAAACTCATGGTGATGATGAATTGTCAGGAATTTAGCATGAAAAAAAATCATGGAATTCGTGATGATTATAATATATTATAATTATGATTAATGGATAAATGATGATAAATGGGTATAATTACCAAATTATTGAGATATAGTGGGGATACCCTCTGGTAATCAAACCTGGCAAGCTGGCAGATCCTCTAGAAATGAAGGTTTTAATTCGAAAATCATCTATCAGATGGTGGTTTAAATTAGAAATCCCCTATAAATGAAAGTTATAGCTGGGAGAATCATCTATAAATGGTGGATTTTCTAGGTTGCCACGTTCTATGACTGGAGGGTTCCACCAAAATTAGCCAAGAATCAGGGTTTCACCATGCACCAACCATCAAGGTAGGAATCTCTTGGATGCCATTGCTTGGCTGGTGAAATATCCCTATTCTTTGCTGAACTTCAGCAGCTTCAGCACCTCTTGCATCGAAAATTGGAATCAAAATCCAAAGCTTCAAGAAAACAACTCGGGCTTCCGGATGGGTTCCTGCACTTAGGGCCCTTTACCACCTATAAATGGCTACAAATGGGGTGATCATTCCATAAATGGGGTAACTTACTGACCCCACATAACCCAAGCCAAGCTTTGCGTCCAAGTCGCACATCAGCATCTTGCCCTTCAGCACCTCCTTGGTCTCCCTTGGATCGCGGACGATCCCGGAGTTTTGTAACGGTTAGAGCCACACAACTTACCTACCATATAGCATGTTTTTACAGCTTGTAGAGCTATCATGTGCTGGGAAACTCTTGGTAGCTCCGAGTTGCTCCCCTTTTAAAAGGGAAAATGGATACCCATAGCTCCTTAGCTCCCTCCTAACCACCAAATAGAGAGTCTATTGTAGAGTAAAAAGAGAGCCTTCAAACAGTTGGCTATATTCTGAAGATAGCCTCAGGTAATTCACAGCTATGGAAATCATCGTTTTGTAATAGGTATATAAATCATCTATAAATGGAAAATTGTCTATAGCTACGTATGTTAAATTACCGGAGGGTAACCCACACATTTTTGATGTCACAAGCGAATCCGGTCATTTGTCACCTGAATGCTGGGATTTAAAACATCATAGTGGCTATCGATGCGTGGTGAATTGGTCGTCCAAGCATTGGGAATCCGATTTGATTGGTGGAAAGGGACACGGTATCTGCCGCTATCTTCGGCATGGTGCTGTCAATTGGATGCAATCTAATTAGAATCTAATTCCCTGTGACCATCCTCCGAGCCATGACATAACTTCAGCTTCAACGGGCCACATGTTTCTGAGAGCGACTTACGGACATCAATAGTGGATGCCAGGTGACTTGTTCACGCTGATGATTTTGATGATAAGAATCAGGTGACTTCTGGAACTCTCCGAGTTCATGGCCTCAGCGAAGAAAGATATCACCGTCGTTTTGTGGCCTTTCCGTTCATGGCCCTGAAAAGTGGACTACCCTCTGGTAAACGTTTACATAACTATGGAAAGTCACCATTTTTAATGGGTAAATCAACGAACTTTCTACGGCCACGTTCAATAGCTTTTTGTATGTTTACCAGGCTGGGTATATGAGGCTTTCCTGAAGGGAGTCCCCATTTCATCATCCTGAAGGAATATTTTAACGGATGTTCCTTTTTTGAAGCCAACCATTGTGGGGATCCCTCATGAAACCCACCCTGTACATATCATGTCATATGATATACCTCTGGACCTCTGGGATGTGAATACGGCATTTAGTATTGTAACATTTAAATCATTTGAGCTAATCTAGATATCACAATCGAATCATGATCCTACCCCTTGAAAATAGACATGATGACAATGTCCAGCCAGCCATGATTCCAGAAGGCCTCATTCCACTTTAAAATCAATCAGTGTTTCTCATTGTTCTGGTTGAAGACACAAAATTTACAGGAAACCCTCATTTCTACAATTGAAAATTGGAAGTTTCAGCAAAATCATTTATTTTTCCCTCAAAACTCTAGGAATGTCCATAAAATCAGTTATTTTTCCCTTAAAAGTTTGGGAATGTGAATAAATGTCCATCCCACTTCAACAACCGCCGATGGAAATTCCCGCTCAGCTCACCGTTGCCGCAACAGTGCGTTGTTCGTTGCCACCTTGCAGCTGGCGTTTTTCACGGTTTCGGTGAAGCGATTCGAGTTTTTTTTAAATGGGACCATGGGATGCAATCTGTTGATATATTGTACCCCATTAATAGTAGATAATCATTAAATTTATATTTATGGGATATACCCATAGGATCCATGTATGGTATATATGCTAACATTTGGGGTATATTGATGGTAAAATATGGTAAATGTTACCATATATGGATCCTATGGGATATAATGATTATCCATGGGGTTATCAATCTATTGATAATCATTCATAATAGATAATAATTATAGATATTTAATCGATCCATTTTAATAATTTAGATAATCACCATCTATAGATTGTTAATAGAATTTTGAACATTTAGTTCGATGTTTTCCCGGAATGAATTTTGGTGGTGGCTTTCCACAGCAAACTGAGAGCTGAAATGGGAGGGTAGGACTGAAAATGGGGCATGTCTCCAAATGCTATTTGTTGATAGGCAACATGATGATAAACCAGTGGCTTTGGGGCATCATATTTTCAGACAAACCCATACCCAAAGCATGATGCATTGGTTTTAGGAGAAAAACACATACAGGGAAGCATGGTTTTTGCACATCAAATATGAGGGTGTGCTTTGGATTTTTCCACCAATTTCAGGACCTGGGGAACACCCCGAAACCAGCACCGAGCTTTTGGGTAATGTCGCTGGATCTACCGTGTGTACCATACCATGGATCATCAAGGTAATGGTTGAGAGCAGAAATGGAGAATTATCCGCTGATAGAGTGTAAATTGAAATTGTTGATATAGTAGAATTTGCTCTATCATGAACAATGATGGAGAACGAGATACAACATTTAGCAAATTTTGGATCATTGGCAGCCAGAATTTCCGGCTGGAGACCATGCAGATTACAGTGTGGGTGTAAGCAAAACTAAGCAAGCATAATGCTGATCATCAACAACAACAACAAAAAAACCCCAACAACCACCACAACCACCACCACCACAACAACAACAACAAAAACCACAAGAACAACCACAACCACAACAACCCACAACAACAGCAACAACAACAACAACAGCAACAACAACAACAACAACCACAACAACAACATTAACAACCACAATAACATTAACAACCACAATAACATTAACAACCCCAACAACAACCACAACAACAACCACAACAACATTAACAACCACAACAACAACCACAACAACAACAACAACAACAACAACAACTGCAACAACAACCACAACAACAACCACAACAACAACCACAACCACAACCACAACCACAACCACAACAGCGACAACGACGACGACAACAACAACAACAACAACAACAACAACAACAACAGCAACAACAACAGCAACAGCAACAGCAACAGCAACAGCAACGACAAGAAGAAGAACACAAGGATATGACTCAGAACAAACATGTTTTGGATTTTGGACAGCTGATATGAGCTTGTGATAACATAAATGTTGACACATGTATGTCCTTTCCGAAAAGTATTGCCCTTTTTCTGGGATCCAAAACGTATCAAAACATCACTGTGCAGTGGTTGCTACCAACTTCCTTGTTGTGCAATAGGTAGATATGCTTCACGTCCGATGTTGTCAGGAAGCTCATCATCTAATCAAAGGATTCTTGTGATCGATCTTTCTCAAGTTGAATTTTAATGTGGCAAACCAAAGAAGAAACAATCCTCCGTTTTGCCAGAAATCAGGGGTACAGATTTGTTTATATATTATTGCATTTACCACACGTAATCAGTTTAAGACATAAAGGCTCCTCCTCCTCCTGCAGCACAATATTCTATCTCAAGGTATATGAAACCTGTATCAAGTATCAAACAATTCTACATGGAAGCCACAGATGAAATAAGTGATATACTGTATACACAATATACAAAAATATATATATATATATATATATATATACGATATATGTTTATATATATATATACACTACATATATACAATGTGTATATATAATGTGTATATAAAATATACACATATCTCTACATATATATATATATATCACCAAAGCACATCTTCCAAGCTGACCTTGATATGCTTTAGCTGTCAATTATGCTGATTTTCCAGGTCACCTTGGACAGCATCGGTATGGAAGCCGTGGCCCAAACTTATCCCCCTTTGCTTTAGTCATTGCCCTGTGAAAGACCTAAGATAGAACCCTGAAACTGCTACCCTCTGGTAATTTAACATAGCTATGGAAAATGATGAACATGGACCATTATAGATGTTTAGTAAAATGGTGATTTTCCATGGTTATGTTAAATTATCAGAGGGTATATAAATATTCTATTCTATTCTATTATATTATATTATATTATGTTAAATTATATTAAGTTATATTATATTATATTGTAATATATTATATTATATTATATATATATTATACATACCCAACAAAAGTCACCCCCCGTCATCTTCGGAGCCACGTTCCAAAAGGTTCGTCAGCTCATCAGCGTTCTTGCCTGGAGAGACTCTCGAGGTCCGGGGCCCCCGTGTTACGCAAAAACCATGAGAAAAACAATGGGAAAATGGTGAGTAAACCATTAAATATGGTGATCCAATGGGATTTGTAGCTGATCTATGATAGCTAAGTTGACACACAAAACTTGGTTAACGTTTGGGTTGATTAAGGGGGTAGAACTATAGTCCATGGGCGAAAAATAAAACTAACTTATAACTGCGGGGCCTCACCTTGTACCCAATGTAACTAGTGTTGTTTCATCACCATAAACCCAAGGCTAGCTAGAAAACCACTTGGCTAACTAGGCACCACAGCGCAGCGATATTGGTTGTCAGGAACCAGCTACGCTCAAAGATCTGACGAAGTAGGCTAAAAATAGTGCTGCGAAGTTGAGGTTAGAGCCATGGCATCCAAGGAATTTCCAACTCATCAGCAGGCCATTTTTGGCTTTCCAATTCCCTGTTTGGTGATCTTGGGAGATTCAACCTGAAAATTCTGGTGCTTCCATTCGGATTTGTGGTCTAATTCCGCTATTTGGCACCATTTTTTTAAGTCAAATCCCATGTTTGGCTGTGCAACTTATGCAGTACTGCATGTTTGCAAGAAACCTTTCTGGGTCCTGTTCTGGGTCCTGTATCTAAGAGGAATTGGACTACAGCATTGGTCTCGGCTCAGATATCACCGTAGTAGACCATAGATGATGTTCAGCAACGGGAAGCATCCCACAATTCCTAACAGTTCAGGCAAGTCAGGTATCAGTATCAAAGCCACATTAATCGTGGCTTATGTCCCCAGTATGAGGTCAAAATGGGGTGCCAATGGACCCGCAAATGCCTGGTAGGTTTGACTTTTTTAGGATCTGAAGCTACCAATTTTGGGGATCAATGTGGATCAATGGATCAATAAGTTTGAGCTATCCATTTTAATCGAGTTCGAAAATACTTCAAATTTCAATTACATGGGGCCCTACTGTACCTGTTGTATGGGGTTAATATCGCTAAAAAAAGGCTCTTAGGCTATGCGTCTTCGAATTCATCTATGATGGATTTGTTTGTTTGTTTGTTTGTTTGTGTGTGTTGTCAGAAAATAGAGTCCCCCGAAAACCATTGACTTAAAAACAGTTTGTTTCCTATCAAACTTGCCAGTTTATGGGTATCACTTCAAATTCAAACGAAACCTAATATCATGTTATCATTCTTCTCGAATTCCAGCCTATCACCGCCATAACAGTTGCTTATAACATGTTATCAAATCCCCCATAACTTGGTTGGTTACACTATAGAATGCTATACATTCCCATAAAAAAAATGGTTATAAAATCCTATATTTTGGTTGGTTAAATCCCGCATAACTTGGTGAAATTCCACCCTTTGTTGGACAAAGCGGTTCGCCAGTTCTGAGTTCCACCACATTCCTCTTCAGTGAGGCCCTCCACTGCTACCTTGGCTCTGGCTGGGCTGAGCTTGGGCTCACATTTTGAGTGATGTTTGCGGTATTGCAATTTGTTAATCGGCGTTAACCACTATTTTATCATGTTTAATCATTGTCAATGTTAATCATTCTTAATCAGTGTTAACCAGTGTTTTATCATTCTTAATCGTTATCGCTGTGAATCATGGTTAATCATTGTTCATCATGCTCAGTCAGTCAGTCAGTCATTGTTAATCATTTTTCGAGTCACTTAATCTAGATTATCAAACATGTGAGGAAATGTCAATCATGTTCATCAAACTACCCATTTTTTGCCATAATTATTATCATCAATGTTGAGAATTGGTGTGTTGCAGGGGACCATCCCTGGAATTTTCACCAGGCCTGGCAAGCTGTCCGACTTGTCTGACCTGTTACTGTATCCTGATGTTAACCCCGCACAAATCAATCTTGCTTGAGAAAGATGATTGGCAGGACCCCCCAAATAGTCATTGTCTACAAAGCCTACTACTGTATTAAAATGGTACTCTCATGTACTCTCCAACCAAAAACAGCCCATTGACATTACATGTTTGTTAACCCTCTAGCGCCTGAAATCTTCGAGTTCTATGGCTGTGTCTTTCCTCCAACTTCTCATTTCTATGGCTATTTCATTAGGGAAAATGAAGTTTGAAACCAGAAACAAATGGCAGTTTCCCTTTCTTTGCAAACCAATCTTCGCATTACAGTAAACCCAACCGATACTGTAATTCATCTCCCCAACCGATAGTTTTGTTCCTCGCCAATATGACACATCCCAACTTCGCTGAGATCTGGATGGTTCATCATCCCTGGTAAATATTTAAGTCGCTGTGTGGCGATTAGTGGAAATTCCCATCAAGGGTAGCTGCAATCCACCAAGATATGAACTGATGTGTGTGTATACGGCATATTCATATGCAATAACATATGAAGCGCACACACACACACTGGTTGGTGGTATACCTACCCCTCTGAAAAATATGAGTTCGTCAGTTGGGATGATGTTCCAAACCACCACACTTTATCACACTTAAACTTGCGCGTGGCGTCAGGGTCGAACGCCACCCGGCTAGTTCCAAACCACCAACCAGCACACATGGTTTTTAAGCAAAATCCCTTTGAATATAGAACACGTGAAACGAATGAGGGGTTCTTAAAATGGGTGATGGCTGTTTCAAAACTAAGTCATGGTCATCCATGTCTTGGATGATTTGGGGATGATTTGGGGATGATTTGGGGGACCTCCATGACTTAGGCTCCAAAGATGTTCCAACAAAAATGAAACCTCCAAGCCGGTCATGCTTGAGCTGTCCACAAGGGATCGGAAACATATCCTGGAACCATCTGGAACCCAAACAATCAGTAATCAATGGTGGCTTCTCCAAACCACCATCTATTGTTTGTGTAGGGATTCTTCACTATTAAAGGAACACAACCATGAAAATGTTCGGATGTTTGGGGTTCCAGGATGAATGTTGTCTAATGGATATGAGTGCCATTGATGACATAATGATTATCATATATTACAGAAAATCAAACAATACATGACAACAGTATGATGTACATAAATCAGACATTTGGTTGATCAAGCTAGCCATTTCACCATCAACCAAAAACATCGTATGGAGGTCTCCCAAAATGGGGGTACCCCCAAATCATCCATGTCATGAGAACATTTTAGTATTGAAACCTATCGTGACTTTGGGATGCACGATTTTAAAACCCCCCTAATATGATTTTAGACAAATCATCCAATACATCCGACACATTCCGCCCACTTCATTACCAGCAGAAACCCCAAGTGGATAACAATAGTGTAGTGGATGATAGATCAGTATAGATATATCATCCACTATGTTTCAAATAAAACTTAGATAGTATATCATCCACTATTATAGATATGGGGCTTCCCTAAAATAGGGCTACCCTTACTCATCATCTCCAATATAAATACAGTAACCATCCATGACAGGGGGTGCCCCCCATTGGAAACGGCCAGATACCCTCTGGTAAACTAACATAACTGTTGAAAATCACCATTTTCAATGGGCAAATCCACAATAAATGGTCATTTTCAATAGCTATGTTAGTTTACCAGAGGGTATCCCTTTCAAAAAGATCGCTTTTCAAACCATCGGCTTCCGGGTTCCCCGGCGTTGCCATTCTTCTCTTGCCGAATATTCAGTTTGGCTTTGGATTGACCTCGGCACGGCAGGTTGGCACGTTAATGGATATTCATGGAATATCTTATCTGGTTGGTGGTTTGAACCTCTCTGAAAAATATGAAAGTCACTTGGGGTTACTATTCCCAATATATATATATATGGAAAAATAAACAAATGTTCCAAACCAACCAGTATTAATGATATCTATGGGATATTGATGATATACTAATGGCATGTACTAATGGGATATTTCTCTGGGATATGAATGGGATAGATCACACCTTATTTTTTTCAAGAAAAAACTAAGAATCACCAAGATGAACCACTAAGATGAAGATGTTCAAGCATCTTAGTGGTTCTAGAATGTTTTTTTGATGGATTGAGGTCCACTGCTGATGTGATGAAGGATTCGAAAACCCGAAATTCGGTGGATTCGAAACCACTGATTGGTACATAAAATCCTGGTGATTTGCAAAAGAAAATCCATGGGAAAAATGCACGGATTCTCGACACCAGTGTGTCACGTCTTTGTTTAGGGGCCGATTGGTACCAGGGTGAAAATATACAGTAGTTACAGTATAATTTATAACTGTTCCAAAGAACTTTTATTTCCCATTCCGGAATACAGCAGTCATCACATGGTGCTGCATGCTGCGTGTTGATGAAATTGCCCCAGTTGGAAAATTTATCTTGCCCAGTTGGCCGTGTTCAAGAAACACCCTGCATCATGTGTTGAAACAACCCTACAGCTGCTCGAAAATAAATGTCGGGGCTAATCTATTTGAAACAAACATGGGAAACAAAAAATCCCCCATTTCAATATAGGAAAATCGCGCAGCACTCATGATCTGCAGACTAAGGAACCTAGGTGCCATGTATCAAATCAGGTAGACTCAAAATGTTCACTAGCGGACTAGCTCAAAAAAATCGTCATTCTAGGGAAGCCCCCACGAAACTTAACCGCCTAATGAATGAGACCCGCCAAGAGGTCCCTACCAAAAAATACTCAAACACATGCCTCATTAATAGGGTTGCTCTCAACACCCCAGATACGGAAATAGGGGGGAAATAGGTACCATTTTCAAATTTACCTACAAAATTTTCAAATTTCAGATGCCTATTTCCTCGGTTGGAGTGAGAGTTCTGAAAAAAAACTACGCTCTTCAACATCCACGTTGGTTGGGATCCTACCAGCCAGATCCCTGATGAAAATCATGGCGTGGACTACACCATCTATTCACTGGCGTGCCACATATATGTTTGGAGATCAAGTTTTCATCCACATATCAGATCACTACCTATTTATATATATATATAATGTATATTTATATATATATATACATTAATTACATAGACATGTAAATATATATATATATATATATGTGGGTTAGTGACCCCAATGATGGGCATAGAATATATAGATGGATATAGATTTGATAAACTTACCTTTCAGTGCCGACATATATATATATATATATATATGTGTGTATATATATACACATACATACATACATACATACATTCATACATTCATACATTCATACATTCATACATTCATACATACATACATTCATACATTACACTACTTTACATTACATTACATTACATACATACATACATACATACATTACATACATTACATACATACATACATACATACATACATACATACATACATTACATACATACATACATACTTACATACATACATACATACATACATACATATAATTCACATATACACACTATATTCATCTATA
>Ga0126342_10014765_pt1 | contig 13748 bp, 9 predicted proteins | sample Cyp1metagenome_FD_92528 | JGI IMG/M metagenome (GOLD analysis project Ga0126342, IMG submission 92528) | Coral microbial communities from Lord Howe Island, Old Settlement Bay, Australia - Cyphastrea 1 metagenome | ecosystem: Host-associated > Invertebrates > Cnidaria > Coral ...
AAGCACCTTTCGGTCCATCAGTGGATTCGCTCTGCCATCCCTGATTCACAACAACCAACCTCTCCTATAGGTTTCCTATTTTTGAAACTTCCGCCACCGCCTTGTGCGGTACTACTGGTAAACAATTCATACACTATGCTTTCACATAGTTATTTTCTCACAGAGCTTGCAACTGGGTCATATAGAGTTTGTTGGGGCAGGCAGGGTTTTGCTCCTGTGGTTTTTCCAAGTATTGATGGTGCAGAAGCATTGCCATGCTGTCAAGGCTGTCAAGTGTCTTTGAACAAAGTCAGAAAGTGCCAACAGCAGTGCAAAGCCAGCAACGTAGATTGAAAAAGGGCAAAAAATGTTGTCATTTTCAATAAGCCAGTGGAGCAAAGACTGCACGTAGTCAACTCTTGGAATGTCTCTTCATGTCTCTGTGGTTTGGTTGTGGAGCTTGTGTGTGAAAAAACAAGGTCAGGTGGACGCAGCAAAAACTTTACTGCCTCAAATAAAGTAAAGCCTCATTTGTAGTGCCCACTCTCCACTCTCATAAACAAATCCGGCCTGGGGATTGGTGGAACAGAATTCACTTGAAGCACTTCGAAATGTTACATCCGACTCCCTTTGGGCTTTCAAGTGGAGCAACATTGACAAAGGGAGAACTCGCTAGTCTGGTTTGGACACTGACCAAAGGATCTCTAGCAAACCAATTTCTCGAAGAAGAGGAACCAGTGTCTCTGCAGGGCAGGATGTGTGCGGTGTGTTTCTGTTTGTGGACTGCTGAGCAACATGTGTGAATAGCAAAACTGAGCAACATGTGTGAATAGCGGCTGAATAGCGCACTCCCTGCCAGGGACCTTGTGTGTGGTTTCCTGGCCCATATGACCAGTGGACAAAGGGCACTAGCACTAGCTTGACATGTACCCAGCAACTCGTCTAGATTGAACTTGTTGCAGCTTGTTTCAGCTTGTTACAGCATGGGAAGTACCAGCTTGTAGCGCATTGTAGCGCATTGTAGCGCATTGCAGCGCATTGCAGCGCATTGCAGCGCATTGCGGCGCATTGCAGTGCATTGCAGCGCATTGTAGCGCAGTGAACACACTGCAGCAACGTCTTGCGTGAGATGGATATCTGAGGTACATCACGGTTGTGAACAAGCTAACTGGAAAGTCAGACATGGTGAAAGGTCCGTGTATCTGGTTTCCTGGTCCATACGCGCTAGCCTCAGAGCTTCAGATAGCTTCAGGATGCTTTAGGTATTTTCAGGTGAGTGCTTGTTGTTGGGGTGTTCTTAGTGACGGCCACCTCGACGCACCATTGCAAATGGGAACTAGTATCAAAATGTATCAAATCTGTGTGACTGCTCACCGAGGACACTGTGTCCCCTGTCAAGGACGCGATTGTCTTGCAAGATGACGAGTACGTCATTTGGAGCATTTCTCAATCAACAACTCTAAGTAAGACAAAGTGAGACCAAGCAAACAGTATTTGCAAACAAGACTAAGTCAGTGACTAAGTAAGACTTACTTTCAAGGATGAAGTCTCTGAGTTCCTGCGAGCCTCTTGCGCCGACATGAGAACGGCTCAGGTAAAGCTGAAAGACATATCCACTGGAACGCGCTGGGTTCATCGAGGCCGCAGCTTGCTTTTTCTGGAGCCTTCGCTGTGCACAAAGCACTTATATACTTCACTCACTTTATTTTGCTTCACTTAGTGACTTAGTGTTCACTTGCTTCAATAGCTTATATAGTTTTTGTGAGACAGAGATTGGTCCTGCATGCATTGACAGCTGGTGGTCAAGGTTTAGTCGTGGTCATTCAGACAGCAATTGTGGTTGAGTTTTTTTTCTGATTGCATCTGATTACACAACTGGAAAGCAGTGACGCACACTGAGTGATGCGGTGGCGGTCTAAGGAGCCAACCTGGCGGATCGAGAGTTCTGTTTCTTCATCGGGGATTCAGAAATCTTGGGCGCTCCGCGGCCGGGAATTTCTCAGGCTGTGGATTGATTAACTGCTTTGTATGCTGCTTGATTTCAAAGAAGCCGAAACACAAAGATGAAACCATGTCCACAAAATATCACAAAATGACAAATGCATGTCATGACAGTTTTGGTGCTCTTACAGACTGTACTGGACGGTTCTTGACACTTTGTCTTGGACAGCTCTCCACAGTGCCGAGTACCTGGACAGGCTGCAAGTGGCTCCACATCTGAGAGTGACAAAAGGTTGAGCCGTGACTGTTGCCTCTGCAGTGACGGTTTGCCTGATGGTTTGGAAGACGGCTTGCAATCGCGCACTTCGTTTGCTCCATTGGACTTGATTATGACAGTCTCTGCCCGTGAAGAAGCAAATAGTGAAGATAGGTGAAACATGGTGAAACAATTGGACTGAATGATGTATATAGTATATATATATATGTATATGTATATATGTATATATGTATATATACACTGTATGTAGGTCAAGAACCCCAGGGGACATCCTGAGACAGCTGTTTGATTCTGGTCATTTAAACCTTGTGGCAGACGTGACAAGCATGCTGGTGCCAGCTTGCTGGGTCATACTTGGACCAAAGGTCGCTGGTATGATCCAGTTGCAAACTCATCTTGATTAGTCAGATGCTTATGGCAAGATGCACTGCCAGACCAAGGTCCATATTGTTATTGTTTTACTTCAACACTTTCATTTACACAGTATGCGTGGAGCAAGTTCGGATTCTAAGAGTAGTTGATACTTTCTTTGGGAACTTTCCCTTTCGGAAACCAATGCGATGGATTCAGAAACTAGTGTGGTCGGATTGGGAACTCCTAAACTAATTTTAACGAACTAATGCAGTCAGATTCAGAAAGGATTTGTTTGTTTGGATTCATCAGCTAATGTGGTCAGATTCAGAAACTATTGTGCTGGAATTCAGAAGCTGCAGTGTCTAGATTCAGAAAACTAGTCTGGTCGGACTTTTAAATCAATCTTCACAAACTACAGTAATATGTTTGGATTCGGAAACCAACGTGGTCCGATTGAGGAACCAATCTTCACAAACTATCAGGATTATTATGTTCGGGCTCATAAAGAACGTGGCTGGATGGAGAAATGTGGCAAGTGGATCCAATGCCCAAGCGCCTCTGGCCTTAAGATTCACCATCAGTTGAACTACAGTAGAGGTAGAAGTTGATATGGGATCAAACGTGCCACCCCGGTTGAATCTAATTTTCGCTCTCAGTTGAACTCAGCAAAGGTTGTCATGGAATGGGACCATAAGTTTGAGAAGTTTCGTTCAATTGAAGTGATCCACATGACATAACTTTCCGAATATTTTTTGCCACATCCCCTTCTATTAGCTGTATGTTTACCAAAGATTTGTTTTTGAAAATAAGTTTCCAAATATTTCCAAATGCAAACGCGACCTGCTCATGACAAACTGCATTCCTCTACGAAGGTCCATACTATCCTCTTCCATTCACCTCAACATGTGTCAACGTTTCACATTTGCTTCAAATACGAGTATACTGTACACATGTACGCATGCCTGCATGCATGCATCCAGATAGAGCATAACAGGCATAACAGATTACAAGGCAAAATAACATTGCATTACACCGCATCACATAAGATTACACAAAATCCACATTCCAACATCGCATAACGGAAGATAGCACAACACAACATAACTTAACATTCCATTCTTGCGATCCATTGCACTCCACTACTTATATCATAGAGACGTACAGATCCAATATGCTGCAACTCCAAAACCTATCATTCCACAATGGTCTTGTAACGATTCTCCAGATTCTCAAATCTTCACTGGCCCCTTTGAACTGCAAGAGAAGACAATCTCGGCTTTGAAAAGCACACACACACACATCACACGTCACATGTACACACGTACACACGTACACACGGACACACACACACACAGACACACGCACGCGCACACACACACACATGCTCACCCGCACCCGCACCTGCTACCTAATCCAATCAGAATGTGCCAAGAGTCAAGATGCGTGATGCGGTCCCAAACTTGTACAGCGGGTGGTGACAGCAAGGGAACAGGTCATTTCAGTGCCAATGCCACAGGCCAAAAGGTGAAAATAATTAAGCTAGAGCCGGCGTGTTGACACAGCTTTCCCAGCAGGACGGAGGGCGTCTCTATTGCAGTCTTTTGCCTGTTTGTTTAGAAATTAGGTCGAAGGACTGGTTTTCGAGCTATGCGGAGGCAGGAAGTGATTGCACCTTCCGGTGTGCCTTCTTGCACAGGGATGCAAACAGCATCTCATCCAACTAAGTCGGTATGCTGAGTCCTTGGCAAACGGACCTGGAGTACATGGCAGCGCTGCTGGATCCTTGGTCCATGTCATTCAAGTGGTAATTGATCTGTAGCTGATGTTCCTGTGATTGCAACATCCAAGAGGTTGATAGAGATTGTGCCAAGGCTTGAGTCCAACCACTTTCAAAAGAGTGGTTCACAGGGAAACAGGCATCAAACAAACACATTCTGCAGGCCTACTCTGGACAGTCTTGCCCCTTCTCACGGAGGAAATAGCAGGGGGCCCCACTGTAGATTTCACAATGTGCGGCTGCACCTCCAGATGTGTGTGCGGGTGCGCGTACGCGTGTGCGTGTGTGCGTGTGTTTGCGTGTGTGTTTGTGTGTGTCCATGGGTGTGTGTGGGAGTGTCTTTCTGTTTTGACATGCCCATGTCTTGCCATGTCTTGCCATGTCTTGCCAATTTCTTGAGGCTGGTACACGCCAGCACCAGCCCACTGGAGCGCCTGTTCTGGCATGATTCGTATAAATGCTACTGTAGGATGTTCGAAGTGCATATCTGTGAAAAAGTTCAAATATTCCATGTGCTTCCTCAAGAGTATTCAACATTTCTAGTCTACAAGTTCTTTCCGTTCCGATGAGTACTTTTTGGTCTTTCCATTTGAGCCTATTTTGGAGAGAATCATTGCCTCATTTGCTTCCAGATCTCCTCACAGCTATGCGCAGCTTGGAATCTTGGTACTCCAGGAGAGGTGGACAAAGTCTCACTCCCATGCCGACAATTCCTCAAATGGCAGCCCCGCCAGTGCATTTCTCAGTTTTCTCATGTTTTCTCATGTTTCTCATGTTTCTCAATTCTCGTTCGAAGATCTTTTTTATCTTTTGGTTTGGATCACTCGAGAATACATTGGAAGTTGCAACAATGGAAGTGACTGGATCATGCCTGGGCCAAGCAGATGGCAGATAGCCACAATCATTCCGCTCTTCAACGTTGGCTTTTTAAAGAGTGCAAGCTGAGCTTCCGAGGACTTGATTGATTCATATGTGCATGGTTGCAGGCAAACGGAACTCGGGCGCTCTATGGTGGTTGGTCCCTGAGAAGGTTTTGCATTTAGAGAGCAACATGAAAGCCGTAGGACTGAATTGACAGGGAAGGACCAAGCACATTCCGGGGCCAAATGGTACTGTTGGCTTTCTTGGTGCTTCAGGGGCTGGTTGCCACATTCGCTTGCAGTTTCGTGACAGGGCATAGTGTTCAGCGGATACAACGAACAAGAATCTTGCATGCATTCGCCCTGGGAATACTGCCGTATAATATATCATGCACACATGCGCTTAAATGAGTGGCGGGGAGTTGGTGATATCGATACAGGTACTTGTGGGCTTCATGTGGGCAGTAGTTTCACAATAGTTGTTTTACGCTTTGACATGTTTAAATTCAAATGCCAAGTGAACACATACTGAACCTGGGCACATCCCCGTGCTACACCCGACGATTTTTGTTCACTCAGGTCCAATGCAGACCGACCTTTCAGCCTTGCAGGCCCAGCTCCGGCATGATCATTGACAGCATTTATGAATATTTTTGTAAATATATAGTAATATATATTTTTTATGCGAAAACTCAGGGCAAAATGATCATTTTATAGCTTCAATAACTTTTCTTCCAGTTTTTTTTTTCGGGGATTTGTGGTTTGCCCAATAGAGATTCATCGGAACACCCTGTAAATGCGATGGTGAGTCACAAATGAAAGCAATCTTCATCTGGGAATCCAAAAGGGGCAGTTAGCGCCACATGCAGCCATGGACCGAAGACCTTAGCGAAAATTATCCAAGGGGTGATTCATACCCCTTCCACAAATCCTGATACTATAAACATATGAATATGTCGAACTGAAGGTCAATATAGGATGGATTTGACAAGGGTAGTAATGGAATCGGGTACCTATTACATGAAAAAAACACACACACATATATATATATATATGGCAGTATCTACGTTGGATGATGTTTGTTTTCCTCTCAAGCTCTATGTGGGTTCAGGGGTTGCTGTCTCCTGCTGGGGTTTTCCGAGACATCTCATTTGGACTTTCTTGCCCTTTCCGCTGCGGGTCTAGTGTCCTCCTTCCGTTTGTCTCTGGTCTCTCCCTTGGATTTGTTTTTGGACTCTTGTTTGCCATCTATCTGCTCCAATTCTTCCATATCCATCGCCAACAGCCTCCAGCTACCTACCAATCTGTGCCCCCTGCTAGTGAGCCAGCAGGGTGTAGGCCTCGCAGCCGCCTTTCAGGTTATTTGCATGAGTGATCAGAACCTCATTGCATTGACCTTTGCCATTGAACGGTTGACCTTATCTACTGAGAGGCTTGCCCAAGAGCTTCAGAGGCACCGCCTTGCTACTTCCACCAGCGACAGCCCAGTGCCTCCCATTGCAGCTGCCTCCGTCGAAGGGGGACGTGTTCCTTTCCCAGGCGAGTTTGTAAATCACTGTGCTCTGCTTCGCTATCGAGGTGCCGAAGACGGGCCCGGATCTGTCCCGGCCTTTGCCGTGTTGCACTGTGTGGAGAAGCTCTCTGCTGACAAAGCCCCAGGTCCTGAGGAGAGAGCCAAGTTTGCATATAGGTCTGGGTTTTGGGCCTCCATTGCCATTTCGACTCGGACAGGTTTCAATCAAGTGCAAGCTCAGGGATTGAGGAACAACCATTGGATCGATTGGTGCTTTCCGAGCAACCTCCCGCCGTGAATATGAGGCTCTGGTTTCTTTGAGTGATCCAGTACTGGTCTACGCAGTTTTCGATTCTTTGGCAGAGGTGGACGTGTTTTGCTTGGGAGCATCCTGCATTGAGCCCCCAGTGAAGACATGCTGAGGAACCAAATCAAGCATGTTGGCCGTGGAGATGACAGCTTGTTGCTTGTTTTCACGCCGCCAGCTGAGGCCCTAATACCTAATTCAGATCCTTCATGCATGGCCATCCCAGTCCTCCCTCGCGAAGGTGTTTTTTTGCTTGCAGTGCCAGATGGGTATTTTGCCAATGATGCAATCATGGAAGCCGCTCTCTCCGAGGAGGGTGAAGTGCTGGGGCCCTCTAGTGATATGAGTGCACCTCTAGTTGAAGAGGATGACTCAGGTTTAGAAGTTGCCATAGGGTACGAAGCCAAGTTCCTTTTGATCGATGTTAGTGACGCTGCTCTCTCCATGCTCCGAGAGTATGATCCTGTGATTGACCCAAGTAGTGAGATCTGCCCATACTCTAAGGATAGACCGCTTGCGATTCTAGACATAGGTGCCGTTATGCCAAACATCAATGCATGGTTGGAGTCTCCTGGAGGTGCTGAACGCATGAATTTTTATTCCGCTCGAGAAGAGCAGCAGCCCCCCATGAGGTCGCAGGTGCCCAAAGCAAGTCCGAAGAAAGCGGGAGCCCGAAGAGTCACAGCTGCCGCCTTGGCAGAGACAGTCGCAGCTCTTACAGATCAGGTGAAACTTCTCTGCAGCGCAGCAGGAGACCATGATGCAGCAGCAGCAACAATCGTCGCCCTTGGTCACTCCTGTTCCACGGCCTGCGCTTGGAGCAGGCATGCCGGGAAAGCTTCCAGCTGTTTCTGCAGGAATCCAACAAAGTGGGTTGCCAAGCATTGCCAAGGTTGCTCAACTGTTGGGGCCGCCCCCAAAGTCGAAGCCGCTGGTCGTGTCATTTGTGCCAGATGTTCCCCGCGCAGAGACTATGCAGCATGTTCCGATAGGCCTAGACTCTTCGACGCCAGATGTGTCACATGTATTGCTTCAGCAGTCTCATGCGATTACCACTCTGGTAGCTCACTTGACCCAAGGGGATCCCCTGACCGAGCTAGGAGCCAGTTCATCCTCCAGTCAAGGGTTGCATACAAAAGGCGTCGCACGAAGAGAGAGAATGCAGCAGGAACTAGCAGGAGGCCAATCGAATTTCTACCTGCAGGTTCAACAGCAGATTTTCAAGCGAATGTTCCCGTCGCGACCACTTCCAAAGGACGAGAACGAGCTGATCAGTTCGGGGGTTTCCCTTTGCCATTACCTGGAGAAGTTTGGAGGCTACAAAAACCAAAGCGAGATGGCCATGATCATGTGGATGTTAGCCCACAGCCTAGATGCGTCCGCGTCGGGCAACAACAGGTTGTGCAGAGAGTACCTAGCTCTCACCGTGGCTTGCATCGAACAAAGTGTCATGGACCGCAGTTGGAACTTGGCATATGTCCTGAGTTTACTCGAGGAGCCACGTACCCAGGTCTTCACGGAGAGATCATCAGCTGTGACGTCCCTGGGACGTCCTTTTGCTCCTCTGGTGCCGCCACCACGGGCAGCAGTGGCTCTTGCTTACCTGAAGGAGTTAGACCTTCTGAGCAATCGCAAGACGGAATCGAAAGCCACCAAGCAGACCCCGGCGAAAGCGGGGGAGCAAGATTCTCCTTCGCCCAAGCGAAGACCGAAGTTTCCAAAGAGACCCAAACAAGGGGCGGAGGCCCCCTCGTCCAGCAATTGAGAGAGTGCGAGCATATCACTGGGGCCATCCCCAATTTCTGCCATAGTAATCCATCAAGCTTTAAGCCCTTTGATGCTGAGGTTAGATTGGATAGCCATGTCTCTGTTCCTTTAGGTAACCAAGATGGTTTTGCCTGCATAGAGCCCAGAATTAAAAATCCTGTGAATCCCAAACCAGTTGATGCGATGCATTCGAGTTCCAGTAGCTGCCTTGAATCACCTGGCAATCCATGCATGCATTCACAGGTTCCTAGACTACGCACTGATCGCCTGGACCTTCCGAAGTGGAGGTCGCTGCTCGTTCCTTTGGTGTTGAGATCTAGGACAGCTTTTAGCAGTTTTCTGTCGAGGACCATCCGATTGACCCGCCGTTGGTGGACCAAGCGGCCCCGACTTTCTTTCCTGTCCCTATTCCCTGTCGTGGAATCTTTGGACGGATGCCCTCTAAAGCATCTCCTGAAGCAAGCATGCCCGAAACCTTTCGCAGACGGTCCATACAATGGTGATGGCGTTGAAATATTGGTATAGTGGTGGAAGCTTTGTTGACGTTGAACTTTTGAGGAGAAGACCATCTCGACATCATCAGGTGTTGTTTCAGCGCCTTAGGTCTTTATGCGAGTCGGAAGGTTCTGCTTTTTTTGAGAATGTGCCCAAGGCAGGTTGACGTTTTCCTGAATTAGTTGCAAGATTGGAGGACTTGTCTGACATGATGACTAAGTTAGGCATTTCCTCTAACCCATATGACAAGACGTTCCAAGGAGTTGACATTCCAAAGCAAGTACCCTCTCCTGAGCTGAAACCATACCAGGACATGGAACCGGACAAAATTCTGCTGTTCGGGCATGGTGCTTGGGACGTGACCAGCTTTTTGCCAGATGAGATGGTGATGGCCTACAGAGAGCCTAGGTCTCTGCTCCATGGATTGCCTGTGCCTCCCGGACCTGAGATCCGAGACCAACCAAAAACCTTGTCGCAGTTGGCCCACAAGTGGGATGAGCTTGGCCTTTTGCATCTCCACCAGCAACCGATCCACCCGGATGGACTTGTGAGAATTTTTGGTGCTATGAAGGATCTTAAAATTCACCGTCAAATAGGTGATAGGCGGGGTCAAAATGCACGTGAAGCAGCCGTTTCGGGACCCAGCAAGAATTTGCCCAGTGGCCCCGATTTCGTAGAGTTGCATGTCAACCCGAAAACTCATAGGCTCTCCATCTGCATCACTGATCGTAAAGGCTTTTACCATCAGATTAGGACCTCAGAAGCTCGTGCCGTTAGTAACACCATAGGTCCCGCGGTCCCTAAATCACTTTTAGAGGATACCAAAGCCTATTCTGCCTTTTTGATGCGGAGCGCTCACCGGAGACGAACTAGTGACAGGTATGGTGATGACCTTGGCCATGATGTAGCACATGAGCTTGTAGGACCTCCTCATGACTCACTCTGGGTTTCCTTTGCCTCTATTTTGCAGGGGGATCATTGCGGTGTGGAGCTAGCAACTGCAGCCCATACTCAACTCCTTCGCCAAAAGGGCCTGCTGAGTGACGAAAGCAACATGCTAGCCAATAGGCCCCTTAGGAGTGAGCACCTAGCCGAAGGCTTGGTTATCGATGACTACTTCTCCGTAAGTGTTGAACCCATAGATCGTACTGATAAGCCCGCTGCCGTCCAGAACTACGAAAAGGCAAGCGACATAAGGATATGATAGATGCAGATGAAGGGAGAGTGATAGAGGTGCCTATCTCAATTGCAGTGAGCGTGCAACGAGCAGGAACCTAGTTACTGTTGCGGCCCCGGTTGAGAAGAGGCTTGGTTTGGCCTACATTTCTCTCCTCCTCTCCCAAATGCAGTATACTTCAGAATAGTTTGCATCTTTGTTTAATTGGGGGTTGGGTTTCAGCCCTCACCTACAGGAGACCACTGATGGCTGTGCTCCAGCACAGTTTTAAAGTTGTCGACATGACTAAGTTCGACCGCGACCGTCCCAAGTTAGTGAAGCTGACCAGGAAGGTTGCCGAGGAGCTAGTCCTACTCAGTTGCCTGATGCCTCTCGCATGTACAGAGCTGTCTGCTGACTATGATAACAGGGTTTTTTGCACAGATGCCTCGAATAGCAAGGGAGCCATTTTGCAGACCACCATGAGCAAAGAGATTGCAGAGGCCCTTTGGAAGACTTGCAGATCCAAGGGCGCCTATTCCCGCTTAATGACCCCGCTCGAGTCCGTGCTTAAGAGCGTGGGAGCCCTCGAAGAGGTTCAGGACGCACCTGACAAGGGAGGCTGCACTATAGGCAGACCACCGGCCTTTCATTTCGACTTCATTGAAGTTTTCGCTGGTGCCAGTAAGATTACTGCATGTTTGGCTGAAGAAGGTTTTGTTTGCGGTCCCCCCTTAGATCTGACATGGAGCCCAGAATATGACCTGACGCAGATACACGTTATTTCTTGGCTCACTGACATGGTTGTTAGAGGGAGGCTTTTAGCCTTTTTCTTAAGCCCACCATGCACCACTTTCAGCATCATGCGTAGGCCCAGATTGTGTTCCATTGAGATTCCCTTTGGGTTTTGCACCTCTGATCCACAGACGCGCACGGGTACAGTGCTTGCGGGTAGGTCCATGCAACTGATGTATGTAGGAGCCCAACATGGAGCCACCGGGATTGCAGAGACTCCATATTCCTCGTACATGAAGGGCCTGCCAGCCTGGCAGATCACCAAGAACTTGGATGCTAGCGAAGAGACGAGGTGCGACTCCTGTTGTTTTGGTTCACCGCACTTGAAAAGCTTCCGTTTTCTTGGCATCAACGCAGACCTTGAACCGGTCAGAAGGAGATGCAAGTGCCGAACCAAACACCTGGTAGTCCAAGGTAAATACACAAAGCATTCTGCAACCTACACTGATGGGCTGGCCGCTGCACTAGGATCCATTTTTTCAATTGCCATCCGCAAGCGGAAAGCCGACATGCAGGACCTTGACAGCATTGCCACAAGGGGTCTTGAAAACCAGCTTGTGAATGACCTGATGCAGAGCTCAAGGTGGGAACTTGTAAGACAATGGACTTTTCGTAGGAATAGCCATATTAACATCTTAGAGGAATCTGCTCTCTTGAAGCTTTGCGGCATTTTAGCCAGGGAGGGTTCACCCCGTAGGATTAGTGTAATGGTAGACTCAAATGTTGTCCGATGCGCAACCTCCAAAGGGAGGACATCTTCCTTGGGACTTGCCTCCATTCTCAGGAGAGCAACAGCTTAAGTTGTCGCCGCAGGACTCTATGTCAACATACCCTTTTGCCCTACGAGACTTAATGCAGCAGATGACCCCACCAGGGACAGACCCATACGTGAACCCTCACCCGGCTTACACTGTGAGGCAATGAGCAAAGATGAGCTTTTTGAGCTCGCAAACTTCCCAAAGATGCGACGGTGGGCCTCAAATTGGGTACGACTCATTCTGCGAGTACTGGGTACCCGGGCCATGGCTTTTACCAATAGATCCATTTTCAGGTTCCCCTGGAATGTCCCTAGTGCCATAGGAGAGTTTGACACTACCTTGGATTTTGACCAAACAATGGGGTTTCCGGGTGAAGGCCCTTTCACCTTTTTCTGTTTCGGTGGCTCTGGCCTTCGCTCTGCCTGCGAGGTGTCGCCACCCCTGGATTGGGCGGAGGCGCCTCCGGCTGCCGTGACCTTCGGTGGCTCTGGCCTTCGCTCACTTCGCGCCTGCGAGGTGTCGCCGCCCCTGGATTGGGCGGGGGCGCCTCCGGCTGCCGTGACCTCAGTGTGTAGCTCGGGTATGTGTACGTTACCGTCCCTGGATTGGACGTCTTGTTGTCTTCTGTGCCTCTTACTGCATTGCTGGAATGCTGCCATTTCCTTTAGCCAACTCCTAAGCCAGATCCCGCCGTTGGACTTTTCGGGATCCTGTTCTGTTCGTCGCCCCCGTGTGTCTGTACTGTCGGTCCCTTGTCCTTCCTTCGGCCGGGTGCTTCTTTTCTGTGTGCTGATGCTGATGCTTGGGTTCGACCGTGCCGCAGCCATGCCCATTGATCCTTTGACACTTGCGGAAAGAAGACGAGCTGGAGAAAGACAGGTCTGCCCAACTTTGACCATGGGAAGGCCAGTGACAGATACTACGAAAAATCTGAGAGACAAATACTAGTCGATTTTTATTTCCTGGACAGTTGAATACGAGTTGAATTTCGAGGAAGTTCTGGAAAATTACAGCTTCTACGTGGAAGAGATAAATTGCGTGCTGATACGTTTTGGTAGGATTCTATACCAGAATTGGAAAAGCTACAATCAGCACGCAGAGACTATAAATGCCCTGGTCAGTAAGCAACCTGGTTTGAGAAGACTGATGACAGGGGCCTGGGATCTAGGCTTCGCTTGGGCAAAGCAGGAGCCCTCTCAACATCACCTGCCAATGCCAACACAAATACTTATCAGCATGATTATAGTGTGCCTTTTCTGGGGCTGGCGCGATGTAGCAGGGATGCTTGCCCTCGGCTTCGGGGGGCTCTTGAGACCAGGTGAAATGGTTGCGACTAGGCGCTCAGACCTCCTCCTTCCTCGATGTTGTTTTTTCGACTTTCTTTGCTCTCATAAGTATAAAGGAACCCAAGAGCCGGTTCACATATGCACGGCATCAGTCTACTAAGATTGACAGAAGATCTGGTTGACGTTCTGGACTTGGCTTTTGGAGATGTACCTCCTCATGAAAAACTCTGGCGTTACAGTGCGCAGACTCTCAGGAATACATTCAAGTCCCTACTATCGGCGCTTACGCTTCAAACCTGGAGCGTGCCCGGTAGCAGGTGGTTGGACCTTGGGAGCCTGCGTTCAGGTGGAGCAACTTTTATATATTTCAAGCGAGTGACTTAGGACTTGTGAAAGATACCCTGGTGTGGCCAAGTCCTATCTCATCATGCGTCGGACCCCCCCGGCACAAGTCCCAACTCATCAGGTGTCCGACGAGATTAG
>Ga0126342_10014766_pt1 | contig 13747 bp, 11 predicted proteins | sample Cyp1metagenome_FD_92528 | JGI IMG/M metagenome (GOLD analysis project Ga0126342, IMG submission 92528) | Coral microbial communities from Lord Howe Island, Old Settlement Bay, Australia - Cyphastrea 1 metagenome | ecosystem: Host-associated > Invertebrates > Cnidaria > Coral ...
ATAGATAGGATAGATAGGATAGATAGGATAGATAGATAGATAGATAGATAGATAGATAGATAGATAGAAGGATAGATAGATAGATAGATAGATAGATAGATAGATAGAAGGAAGATAGATAGATAGATAGATAGATAGAAGGAAGATAGATAGATAGATAGATAGAGAGATAGATGGATAGATGGATAGATAGATAGATAGATAGATAGGTGTATATCTATTTCTATATCATTACCTCTTTGAAGTGCTGGGATTCTTTTGGAGGTCCATGTGCTGTAAGGTCAGATGTGGACGTTTGAGCATAGCCTCACTTTCCTTGAGCAAGTGGCATCTTTGCAAGATGTCTTGCAACCAGAAGATTTGCATGTAAGATTCAGTGCACCGGATAGTTGATTGATGTGGATGGCTCATGATCCACGCAGGAATCTGTACCGTTAAGTCTAGATTTGATATCACACGTTTTGTTACGATGTTGCAGCTAACGACCATTCAGAACAGTTGAACTCGCACCCAACGTAGTTCTATCCACCTGTTTCTTGGTCTTTCTTTTCTTCTTCTTCTTCTTTTTCTTCTTCTTCTCGTCTTCGAAAGATTAATCTGGTGATTTACTATATAAGCTAGGTATGTCTTCATTCGGACCCGTTTCTAGAGGGCGGACCCAAGCTCAGCGACCACAAGCTGCTATATCAGAGGCAGTATTGCCAAACCAATTGCATTATTACGATTAGGCCTATGGATTCAGAAAGGTCAGTGTTAGGAGTGCGACGACCATGAGTCTGTTGCTACTTTTACTTTATCACTAGTACAACACTTGTTATTTCCTCATTGTTGTGAAGATCCCACGACAAGTATCAATGCCGTCTCTTTTTTTCCCAGATGGATTGCATTCAATTTGGCAGAGACTTGTCAAATTGCATCAGAATTCTAAACATTTAGATCTCCGTCTACCCGCATCAGCCTACCTGTCGGATCAAACCTATCTGGCCAACTTAGGCGGACACAAAGAGGCAGATCAGTTGACATCGACAAAGAATGCGACCACTCAGACCGAATGTGGCGACCAAATCTTTTTGGGAGACCTGGACGTTGTGAAGGCGTTCGAGGCTTTGAAAAGAGACCACACCTCTATGAGCCCCCTGACGGGCTGCTACTATATGTTAATATCCCATTGTAAGCCACGTCCCGGGGGTATGAGACATTGAATCCGCATTCCTTGGTAATATATAAAGCACAATCTTGAACTGCTTGGATACGTTTCGTGTATAGGGATTGAACTACCCGTCTAGTCGGTGATATAATTTCCGCGGAATTACCAATATAAATGGGTCCATCTACGCGGAAACGTTATAAATGGGTCCATGTAGGAGGAAACGTTCAAGTAACCAAATGGGACAAATCTAAGAGCGTGTAAAAATCAAAATGTACTTGTAGTTCACAAACAGCAGACCCCTTTACTTTCTTCTGAAGACAAGCTTGCGTTGCCATGAATGCCCGAATTTCTCTACGAAGAACATTCTGTAAGATTATAGTTTTGCTCAGTTTCGTTCCTCCGTTTGAGCACTTTGTGTGCCATCATCGTTCGCAGCAAGAAGAGAAGACAATGATGCCACTGGCCAAAGCTCAAAAAAAATGGGAATCAGCCGGCCGGCTGGCGCGTCTGATTGGAAGTTGTTGTTTTTTCTGTTCTTGGCTGGCATTTCAATTCATATTAGTACATCAATGTGGGTGATATAGCTTCCCCCTCTGTGATTCAACATAGCTCTGGGAAATGCTGCATCAATAGAGTAAAGGTGATAAACTATAGCTACCTCCTAAAAAGACAATATACTGTACCTATTGCAAATAATGCTCTTACACATGCAATACTAAAATGCTATCAAGAGTAAAGGCTATGTACTTGAAACATATTATGATAGTGATGTCATAGACATCCCCAACATAGCCCGATTTCAAACATTTTCTATTCAATCCAAGGATGTATTTCTTCATGTACAATTGCCATCTTGATATATACCTTTGCCGACCCCCCAGAACCCCGCTCCTCCTGTAGCCCCGTTCATTCATTCCACCAACATTGGCAAGCAGACCGCGACCACTACGACAACCAGAAGATCAACGGCTTGACATTTCCCAGAGTGATCCGCTCTTCGGCTTTCACTCAAAAACTGAACGTCGAAGGCTGTGATCCTTTGACTTTACCATGATCTCTGTCTTGCATTTCTTGTTTTTGACCAATCCCGATCATTGATTTAAACGTTGATTTTTGCCTGGAACAGTTGTTTCAGTCATTGACCCATTAGGGACCCAGCATCTATCATGGCAGACTCTGATCGTTCGCGCTCTCCTGTGCCTGCGCGCAATCGTCTTGAACCACCTGGGCAACGTCAAGCTTTGCCGTGCTTTCCCAGATGGTGTGGTCCTATGGCCTCAGCTGTCCGGGCTTTACATAACATGCCACGCCCTCAGAACAACCCAAAAGGGCCACCGTGCTTGGCGGGACCTTGTATGTTGGGATGTATGTGGACACCAACTCCACCGGGCTTTCCACCCAGTTGGACTATGTCTCAACCTTTTCCACCAACTCCACCACATATGCCTCCTCCAAACACCGTAGAACACCTGGGTTTGTCCGGTAAAAAAGGTATCCAAAAATTCTTGTTGATTTTAAGATCATAGTTTCCCAACATAAACATTGCAATTTGGTCTGTAGATCTGTTCTATTTGCAGATAAACAAGATAAACCCAGATACCGCATATGTATATACATAGCCAAACTCAAACAGTAAGTATACATCTAGTTTTTTTTTTTTATTTCTATATGTTTTTTACATGAATTGCGTGTTTTACAAACAAGTATGTAGATGATTGTATGTATACATACATGTAAATACAAGTCTATATAACTATAGTATATATATATATATAGAGATATTGTTGGTTATATATGGCCCTGTCGCTTATCTTTCGTCCCATGAACCATTCATTTTTTCTGGGCCCCAGCATGGCCTGAGCAATGGATGTGCTTGCAGTTGAGGTCCGGCGGGGACCACTGCGATCGAGCGCTTGCAGTTGAGGTCCGGCGGAGGCGGGAGGAGCGGAGGTTGGAGGCGGCGGAGGCGGGACAGTTGACATAAAATCTAACAACCCTCACCTGACAGATAGGGAATAAAGTGCATTGCATAGTCAAAAACAGTGTAACACAGCATCTGCTATCTTACTGGTGCTTAGGATGGAATGGGGAGAATGATCCAATCCATACCTATTTTCACAATCATCCCATTCCCTTATTCCCTACATTTCGCACCAGTATCTCGCGAGGCAAAGAGGAGATCTTTGGAAAGTTGGAGCCCTCAGTCTGAATATTCTTCACAGTTGAAGCCAAAGTTGTTTGTTTTTGTTGGCAAAAAATGGGGGATATCATGGGTATGCTGTGTGCAGGGTAAGTGGTTGGTGGTTTCAAGCAGTTGTTGTCCTCTCCATGGGATGATCCCTTGACCAAAACGACGTGAACCACCATCCTCAACCAGTCATGGAGTGCTCGCCATTGCCAAGTGCCATCGTAAGTGCAATGTGCACTGTACTTATCATCTACAAAACACATATGCATAAATGGTTGATAGTGATATATGGGTATGCTATGAAGTTACATGAATTAGCAAGCAGATTTCCAGGAAAACGGGGGCAGCCCTTGTTTGGCACGAGGATTTGTCTTGTTTGTGCTACGCATGTAAAAAAATCAAACACTATAGCATTTTCTTTGGAGCATATCTATACAATATTTGCCAAGAAAATGAAACTTTTGCTGAAAACAGTTCTTTGGTGTTTGAAATCACATCCACAAGGTCTTTGATGGGTCAAGTCACATGTGAATGTCAACACCTTTGACTTACTGGAAGAGCCGCAGCACAGCTGCGCGTTCTTTTCTGCGCCCAATGGACAGGCACTCCACTCAGGTCAGGTATCGCTGGATGAGGGGACTCATCATCCACTTATGTATGTTCTACCAGCACCATGCTCTCGGCGTTTGCATGGCGCTGGTCAGCCTGCAGCCCTAGGCAATGCGGTGCAGATCATGGAGGGCCTTTGAAACCCTTCTCCCTTCAAAAACCCTTTGTCCTTGAAGTTCTTCGATGCCTGTTGAAGTTTTTTCAAGAGCCTTATAAACCTTTTATCTTCCCTAAACGAATTTTGGGGGTCTTATCCCACTTTTAATACCTTGGACACGTAATGTAATTCCTCTGATGATGGTGCTTGCATGTAGCAGAGCTCTTGTGTGCCAGATGGGTGGTGATTGTTGCTGTACCGGGATTTGCAGGCTTTAGAATATGTTCAGAGATTATCCAGAGCCAAATTACCACGAAATTTGCTGGTGTTCTTTGATGACTGCATGATTTGGTATGATCATGTTGCCCCATGACTTCATCATCTGGTGTGATCGCGCTTAAACCTGAAATGGTTTACGAAAGGTGAGGCGTTCCTGTGATTGAAACCAGTTCCTACTCATACCCGTTTCTTTTAGGTGGGTGGGAGAAAGGTTTGTCGTTGTGTTCCTTGTTGTGTGTTTGGTTCCGGGACAGGGATCGGGTGGGGCGGTGTGGTCCTGCGTTTGAAAACTCGTGGTTTGGAGGCAATTCTCCTCGTTTCCCTTCGGTTCTTTCTCCTTATGTTTTTTTCACAACCACCAAAAGATAGAAACGTAGAATCCCACTAAAGAAGTGATGAATGTCACCTTTTCTATCTTTTTGGGTGTCGCTACACCCTCTAATCGATTTGTTCTTGCTCCCCAACGGCTCCTCGCTAAAAATGGTGCAGGGCAAGGTGCCCCTCGGTGCCAAAGGTGATTCGTCTGGGTTTTAGCTCCGGCAAGACATCCAAAGTGGGCCTAAAAATGGAGGTACCCTCTGGTAAGCATACAAAGAACTATTGAAAATGGCTATAGAAATAGTGGAATTACCCATTAACAATGGTGAGTTTCCATAGTTTTTTGTATGTTTACCAGAGGGTACCTCCAATCTTCAATGGACATACCAGATGTAAATATTGTAAGTTATCCAGATGTTGCATGATTAAACCTCTGTCACGATATCAATTGGGCTTACAGATTCTTGGAAAAAGTGGGATTATCATCAACTTTCCCAAACAAAAGTTCTTTATTTTGAGGTATAATTATTGTGGTGTTTAACGCCGTAAACCCGTTCCCATAGAGGATCATGACCCCAAGTCATGGTTGGTTATTGGGACGCTTTGTTGCACTGGGATTACGATGATTACGACATTATCGTGATCCCAAATTCACCCAAGCTAAAAAAATATCCAAACAGCTGATCATATCCAAATAGCTGGTAGCATTAATTTTATTATCCCTTAAGATTGAGTTACATTATCACGTTCATGTATGATCATGATCATTTTGCTATTAAAGGTTGTCATCGTCATTATAGTTTTTCTTGATATTTTCATAGCTAGTTGAATCTTAGCATCGTTATACGTGCAATAATGATAAATATAGTACCGAAATAGCATTATAGCATTCCCTAATTTTCAGAGAAGTCCACGGTTTTTACCCCCCAGGTTCTCCAAAAAGTGGAGCTGCGTGTTCTCCCAGCAAGGCAGGTCGAAAATCCAGCTGGGTTACCCTCAGATCGTGGGAGAGAAATCCCCTACAAGGTGGTACCCCCAGCTACCCTCTGGTAAGCTAACATAGCTATTGAAAATGGCCATTGATAGCTGATTTACCCATTAAAAATGATGATTTTCAAAAGTTATGTTAGTTTGCGAGATGGTATGTATTTTATTTTTCCACATATTAGGAATAGCAACCCCAACTGACTTTCATATTTTCAGAGGGGTAGGTCAACCACCAACCAGTTATAAGTTGGTTTATAATCCCCAATAACTAGTTCGATATATCTTCCACAAAGCCTAGGACCATAGGACTTATAAACCAACTTAGCTATCGAACGGGGGCTCCACATTGTAGAAAATGGAGGTTGATAGCTGGAGATCTGGGAGAATCTCCGACAAATTGAAGGTTTTTTTATCTTTTCATGGGACATTAATCTACACTGGTTGGTGGTTTGGAACATGAACGTCATTTTTCCATATATTGGGAATTTCATCATCCCAATTGACTCATATTGTTCAGAGGGGTGGCTCAACCACCAACCAGTACAAATGGAGGAGTTTCCAGCTGGCCATGTTTGATTACTGGAGGGAAGTCATCATATGTTTTTTTTTCTGACAATCGCGAGAAATTCAGGCTAAAAAGATTGCAATTCTGCTTCCGTTGCACGCCGATGTTTTTGTCTGGTTAATACCAAGGTGATTGTTGCTCCTACATGTTTAAACCACAATTTGATTTTGGTAAACGCCAACTTTGTTGCTTCAACAATTAAATAATATATATATATATGTGTGTGTGCAATATATGATTATATATATATATAGACTATGTATATGAAATGTACTGTGTATGTGTGTGTACCTATATGAATATTTATATTTATACCTTACATGTGTATGTATATATTTATATATACATATATATATAGAGTATATTAATGTATAGAAGAGTCAGATATGTTGAAACCCATTTTTTGTTGCTTAAAGTACCCCATTTGCAGCGCAGGTGGACCACATGTTGGCTCAGTTGCTGGCCGCTTGGATCTCTTCCTTGGGGGTACTGAATTTGGATGAATGGAATCGGGGAAATCCAAGTACCTTCTCACAAGGCGGTACCCCCCAGTTATAAGTTGGTTTATAATCCCCATTATCTAATTCGATATATCCTCCACAAAGCCTAGGACCATAGGACTTATAAACCAACTTAGCTATCTAGGGGGCCCCACAGGAAGTATTTGGGCTATGATTTGGGGGGTTAAGTACCTTCTCAGAAAGTGTAAACCAACCATACTATGGGATAATGGTAGTATAATGGAACAATATATAGCCAACAATAATCAACAGTCCACCATATTATACATCTGGGTAAATCATAACGACCTCACTGTTCTCCATCACTATCATCATAGTTAGTAAGGGGAATCATAATACCCAAGATAGCCTTGTTTCAGGTTAGTGAATTATTATAATTTACCCAGATACATTGTAATGTCAAGCATGGTTTATTAATTATTTAGGGGGGTACTCCCCAAATAGTGGTAATCTAATACTCAAATGGTACCTACCCAATCAAACAGCGTAAGGGATTATTAATCCAGGGTTGCCATTATAGCTCAAAACCAACTATGTATTGTTGGATATTTTCATGGGTCATTAGTGGCTTTAATCTATACCATGGAATGTGAAATATCAAACAATAGGATACATCCAATAATTAATGAAATTAATTAATCTACAATTGATTTATCCATATACATGCGATATCATTGGAGATAACATGAAATATAATGGAACATATTAATAGATAAAATCGGAAATATGGTCATAGTGTAATATGCAATATACTTTCTGTGAAATAATAGCAATAATACATGGGACAGAATGGATGTAAGTATCAATTCTAAGAGTGGTTTGTTGCTGATATTATGATAATACATCCATTCATAATATCATGTATGTAACATGATACATGTATCTATTTATGCAACTGTCTTGGACATAATCCATGTATCTATGCTGGAATACACGGCCATCTTAGATAATTTATCGGATATTTCATGGGATACTACCATTGGATATTTCGTGGGTTTTTTTAGAGATAACATCTAGGCAAATTCTTTTGCTACCTCATTGTTCCCTCACTGGAAGAATGGTTGGGACCGGGATAACTATAGTAACTATCCCCAAATGACCGAACTATTCAGCTGAGTGAACTAGCCTCTGGTAAACATTCAAAAAACAATGGAAAATCACAATTTTTTAATGGATAAATCAACTATTTTGATTGCAATTTTCAATAGCTATGTTAAATTACCAAAGGGGATACGAAGTCCCAACACCCCAAGTCTGATTTCAGGAATTCTTTCATGGACCCTCCTCAAGTGACAATGGGTATGCGCTGTAGCTCTGTTAGACAGTTCCAAAACTCATATTGATAGAAGGATGTGATTATTCAAGCCACCAAAATGGGTAGCAGAACAAAGAAAAAATGAGCAACAAAATTGGGAGATTCATCTCCTAAGATGGGTACCTGGGGAAGTATTGAACGAATCGAAACGACGTTTTCTTCATGGATGGGTCCAGCCTGTATGACGGAGTCAGCAATGATTCTGATGTAAGATTGAGGTTTCAGCAACTACCATGAGGATGGTTTGGTTTAGATGTATCCTTGAAACCCAGGATGAACAGAAACTGGAAAATTGCATGTCTGAGATTCAGCTTGAACATGGACCCTACTTGGATGTTTCTTGAAATTGGGTTTGTTTTCTCTTACATGAATGGACGGGACTCATTTCATGAATTTTCCCCTTCTGGCAAACTTCATCCACCGTAGGGGAACATTTTCAGCAGCGTAAACCTGGGTATGTTTCGGAGTTTATCCACGAGATGCTCTGGGGAAAGGACCTCCAACGCCTGGCATGAATGTAGATTTCACAAGCGTTTATAAAATTCATGAAATGAAATATTTCCCACCTAGCTACACTAAAGAAATCTGGTTGGTGGTTTGGAACATGAATTTTAATTTTCCAATCAGTTGGGAATTTCATACTGTCCCAGAGGGGTAGGTGACCACCAACCAGAAATAGTTTTTTTGTTTAAACCCGTCCCATCACCGCCATTTGCAGGCAATAAAAATGGTAAAATTTTGGATGGTCGAGTGCACAACAAATCACCTAGACATACCCTCTGGTAAACATACAAAAAACGACATGGAAAATGGCCATCGAAAGTTCATGGATTTACCCAGCAACAAAAAATGGTGATGTTCCAAAGTTTTTGGTATGTTTACCCTAGACATACATACAGTTGCTTAAATGCAAAAATCCCAATTTGGATTTGGTTATCCCAACTATCTCATCATCAGAGTTCAGAATGAAAATTGCCATCATTCACCACTTTGGTTGCACCATACTTTCTACAAGGTGAGCCCCCTTTTAAGTCGGTTTAATCCCCTACTGGCTATAGTTAAGTTGTATATATCCCCAATAACCCAGGGGTTACCCAAGTTCCGTGCGTCATTTTTGTTCTCGAAAACAATGACCTCATCTTGCACCATTGTTTTCACCAACCTTATTCATCTTTAGAATCTATAGATATATTTACCAAAATCCATTGTTTGAAGTTTTAAACCATATTTATCCAACTAGCCTTATAACAGTTATATCTAACTTTTTGCATATCTATACTTTAATCTGTCATAAACCATACACGGTGGTGCCCCCCCAGTTATAAATGGGTTGTAATCTGATCAACTACAGATATATCACCTATAAACCATAATTATTGGACTTATAAACCAACTTAGCTAACTATGGGGCACCACCCTATAGTTATTGAAGTTATTGGGATACACCTGTGGTTGACAAGTTGTTACGATCATCGCAGACGTCCCTGGCGCGCACCAAGGAGATGGGTTTCCCTTTGGAAGCTGCCGCTGCTGCGCTCTCCGCAAGCGGCACAGTGGCGGGGTGGCCTGGGGGCGTATGGGAAAAGAATGAAATCCTCACTTGAACAAATATGTGTGAAAATTTCACGTTTCTATCTATACTTCAGGATGATTATATGTGCATATCTTCATTGTCAAATTGTGGGTGTTTCAGCCAAGAAAGTAGACTGCCGTTTAGGAGTTGACTGCCATTTCGGTATGGGTCGGAAGTCATGACAAACCTGGAAAGTTTGTGTTTTCTTTCTCATGTTAGGTACCATCTGGTAATTTAACATAGCTATGGAAAATGGCCCAGTTATAGTTGATTTACCTCTGAAAAGTTGTAATTTTCAATAGTTATGTTAGTTTACCAGAGGGTATGGATCATCAAATTTTCTCGTTTTCGGGTCTGTACACCGGTCATGTTCCACGTTTCCCTTGTGCACGGCCATCCAGGAAGATGCGCTGGCGAAACTCTGTTGAGAAAAAACACCAGCAGTTGGCGCAGTGGGCAGGGAATAGTGACGTGACCTCTGGTGTTTTCAGGCCATGGTTTCAAAAATGCCCATCTGGTTGGTGGTTTGGAACATTTTTCCATATATTGGGAATCATAATTCCAACTGTTCAGCTGACTAATATTGTTCAGAGGGGTTTAAAAATTCTGTGGCACACCTTCTTCACCCAACGGTCATCGCACTGGATCCGCCCTGATTGGAGCGATGGCGACAACCGAGGCATATGAAAGTGCGAAGATCGTAGCGGCTGTCAGCGCAGCGCTGTCCGAAGTCCGCACTGGACGAACAGCGAAGTCCCGGCAGAGCTAAAGGCGAAAAAAACGCATCAACGCGTCTTCGAATCAGCTCTTGCCTTTTTCAAAGCGCAAAGGCCTACCTAGCGCTTTGACCGACAGCCTCATCAATCGCATCGCTGTGGCGACGGCCTCTCACAGAGGCATCGTCGTCACAGAAAAAATAACAGACGACGAGATAGGCGCAGTGTTTGCCAAGCAGGTGAAGTCCACCGCGATGGGCGCTGACTTGGATGAGGAAGAGAAGTACAGCCTTTTTAGCCAACTCGGGTCATTTGATGTGCAAAAGGTTGGGTGAAGTGTGCACAAGGTGTCCTGCAGTTTTGGTTTCGCCTCACCTTAGTGGGTATTGCTGTAAACCCACGGGTCATAGCTGACCTTCGCCCATTGAATTGGAACTTCAACTGGTGAATCATCTTCTGCTGCTGCTCTAATTCTTGGGGTTTTCAAACTGCGACATTCACTGTTGTTCACTCAACTGACTGTCAATTCCCATTTTTGCATTTGATCCTCTTTGCGCACACGAACCTTTACATTTTTGGTATTGATTTATCTGCCTTCTTTGCACTCAAGAGTACTAGTGGGTGAATTGCCCCTTCCAATTGTCATCTTGTATCGGCTGATGTGTCCATACTGAGATTCGGGCATGGGTCAATGGTCAATAGCATTACACCCCAAGCTTGATTGAGGTCTCGAGTCCCGAGGGACTCGAATCCGATCCAACGTTCATAGATCTAACACCTCCATTTATATGGTACTTTTCCCTTACATCCACCACGGTTTCTGGGGAGTTGTAGGGGCTGAACGGGGGAAGGGCTTCTTCACCTTTGGCATGGCTACCAGGGGACCAAAACTCATTTTGCTCACGGTTTGATCTACCATTGGTCTGTCTGAAAACCGGGGGTAGCCGCGTAGCCCTAAATCTCAGGACCCATTTGTTGCAGTGACCACCGACCAGGGATACATCAACCAAATCCTTACTGGGGCGTTTTACGTAGGGTTGCTGGATGGGTTGCTGGGGGTTGCTGGGATGATGAAACTACTAGTGATGGATTGGATCATTCCCGAAAATTCCCTGCGTTTATCTTTTTTTTTCACCAGTAAGAATTTCAGATAGTCTCCAAATTCCTCGAATTTGCTGCAATCTCCTCCGCAGCGCTTTGTTGTCTTAAGTGGTCCTGTGGAGCCGAAGAAAAGGGCGGCCCAGGCTGGGCATGGAGGTAGCCATGGAGCTTTCCCAATGGGGCTACCTCAGTAATCATCCATTTTATTTTCGGAATTTCCATTATAAACCATCCATTTTTGGGGTAGCCCAATTTTGGAACCCGCAATTTACTTTGTCAATCTTGGATGGCTATAAGATTTTAGTACTCGATGTTATTATTTTGTTTTGGCTACAAATGGCAGTAAATGAGTCATACATATTAACTTTTTTTCCGTTTTGCAGTGTGTTTTCTAGAACTTGGGTATTTAGCCAACAGTGGCAATTGATCCAAGAAGAAGCTGGGGATAACCAAAAAATTGGGATGTTAACATAAACAAATCTGGGAAAGCATTGGGATGGGATGGGGTCCAGATACGGATTTCTACCAAAAGAGACCGCTTGCAGTTGCAGCAATTTATCTTGAGTATTGACACAGGAAGAATTTTGGACGTTTACCCTCTGGTAAACTAACATAACTATGGAAAATCGCAATTTTTAATGGGTAAATCCACTATAAATCACCATTTTCAATAGATTTTTGTATGTTTACCAGAGGGTATGAACCTGATTCCTGTGACATCCAAAAAGCCGAGGTTTTAGCAGATAGTCTATTTGCAACTCATCCTACCTATGTCTAAGGGAAACTTGGCGCTCCATGGGACCAGTGAAATTTGACATGTTCAACTTGGGGATTACATAAAATTAATAGGAACTAATGTGGATAAAATATGTCATAAACCATCCCCCAAATCACCATAAATAGGTAGTTTAAACCATTCCCAAAAGGGTGGTTGATGATTGTTTTACCCACATTATAGAGATTCAAATCTGATCAGCTTGGGGTATTTTACATATTTTACATGGAGCTCGACGTTGATGGAGAGTTTTGAAAAGGAGCTTCCTTCATTCCTTGAATTAAAAACGCGAACCTGCCTATACCATCGGATAGTTTTAAGGATACATGTTCAGTCTTTGCTACGTCCAACATGGAATAGGTGCAAACATTGACCCCAAAAATGTGCAAACAGTTGTTGTGGGTATAATTTATATAATGAAATTTCATGGAGCATCAGTTCATCTACATCTATATCCAGCATAGATCCTATAGATCCTAGTGAAGCCGCTAATTTTACACCAACTGACACCTATCCCTCCACGGGGCCCTTCCTACATGATTTATCCTCTGGGAATCAAACATGGCTTGGACAATCCGTTATTTATGGATGATTTTCCCATTCATACCAGGGGTCCATTGCCATGTTTGAATACTGGAGGGTAGAACCCATTGTGTCCCCATCAAATCCCATTATATGAGAATTAGATCGTTAAATCTCCATTAAGTGATGGTATCTCATTATATAAATCCCATTAAGTGATGTTAAAATCCTATCAAATCCCATCATATGATCGTAAAATCAATAAAACCCTATATAAATCCCATAAATTGATGGTAAAATCTCATGATAATCCAGTTCAGTGATGGTTACCCTCTGGTAAGTGTTTACAAAACTATGGAAAATCTCTTTTTCATGGGTAAATCCAATAGCTTTTTGTATGTTTACCAGAGGATAAATCCCATTAAGCCACTGTAAAATCCCGTAAAATCCCATTAAGTCACTAGTAAATACCGTTTTTTCCCCATCAAGATGTGTCAACCTGAGGCTTTGCCCATGGCCGCCATGGCCGTGACGGCCGCCACGGCGTCGCGTGCCTCGTGTGCCTCGCGATGTCGCGCCGGTGCCGCGCTGGCCGTATCTCGGCAGGGTGAATCATTCAGGGACATGATCTGGGTATAATGAATGAGACATTTATGATACAATGTGAGGCCTCCAAGATAGCTAAGTTGGTGAACATAACTCCAATAACTATGGTTTATGGTACTTATAACTATAGTTACTGGGGCGAATCTAAACCAACTTACAACTGGGGGGCCTCACATTGTAGGATATGGACTATAATGGAAATATTATAACCTGGGTTATAATACTACCTAGGTTATAATATAGTCATTTATTACAATATTATGTATATATATAATATATATATATAATATATAATATATATAATATATATAATATATATGGGAGCCGTCCGTAAAAGCAGGTCACAAATTTATGAATTGATGCGTTTACTTTGCTTTGCGCGATTGCTAAAACCTGCATCGCGATAGGCTGAGCGATTGGTTGGC
>Ga0126342_10014767_pt1 | contig 13747 bp, 18 predicted proteins | sample Cyp1metagenome_FD_92528 | JGI IMG/M metagenome (GOLD analysis project Ga0126342, IMG submission 92528) | Coral microbial communities from Lord Howe Island, Old Settlement Bay, Australia - Cyphastrea 1 metagenome | ecosystem: Host-associated > Invertebrates > Cnidaria > Coral ...
GGAACCGGCAATTCCTTGCAATGGTAACCTCTGGTTCCCAGGTTGGGAACCGTAAGTTTCAAGGTCTGGGAACCGGAAGTTCCTTGCCATGGTAACCTTTGGTTCCCACGTTGGGAACCATCACTTCCAACCTTTTCTATCTTGGGCCTATGCCGGTGTAATCCAAATCTGTAACTGTAGCCGCTTCAGCGAAAAATTGGCCGCGCTCCTTCCATACGTGTCAAATTTCACGCCATATATAGTCTGTTCCAAACCATGTGTGCCAGGCAAACCGCTGATGGTTGTGCGACTTTCCATATTGAAATTTTGATGATCATTTAGTCGAATTGAATGGTGCGAGGTTCCAACGGAAACCACCGAAGTTACCACTGTTTGACAAACAATGCAAACGATTGCTGATGGAAACCCTGCGGTCCTGCACGGTTCATGTGTTGGCGCAAAAGATATGAAATCCCCATTGGAGATTGTGATGCCAATTCACATTTTGATTTCTTTCAGTTTCAGAATTTTCATGCAAAAACCTTGTGAAAACGATGCCGCTAGGATCTCTACATGTCTCGTTCCCACGGACCGCCACCACATCATGAAAATGCTGTCTAAAGGATCGCGCCAGGGCCCTCATGGGGAGGGAAAATGGACGTTGCCATTGTGAACCAAAGGTAGGGACGATATACACCTATCGATGAAGGTGTGGCAAGTCCTACGTTTGCCACTGCAAATGGATTCGGGTAAAACTTTTGACCCTTTGACAAACGTCGTCCAAACTCACGCGCCGGTGTAAAATAATTCCCGAAACTAACCGCATTTCGTGTCGATCCACGCTGGCCAACGGTTCAGCAACGCGCAGAAAGCAGCAACGCTTTGACGCAGATGATTAGGATTAGTTAGAACTAGTCCAAAACCTGGCATTGACATGGGCAAATGACGTTGCTTTGCGCCCGCTCGAGTTCGAAACTACGATCCTTAAAAGACATCGGACAAAACGTCAACAGTTCAACTGTCGACGTAGGAATTGCAAAAACAATTAGCGCACCAGGCCACTCAGGACTTTGTGCCGCTTCCAACCAAGTCGTATGCTGAGGAAATTCTCTGTGACAAAACTCCTGCAGTTTGGCATGCCAGCTCCTGAGTGGTCGGCCGACCTTCCGTCTAGGTTCGACCGAATAATTGTTTTCCCACTTGGTTTGGGGACACCCTTTAAGAACAGGTTGAGGCCATCCATTTTTTGTGGCAATTTTTGATGCAAAACAATTTTTTTTTGCTAATTGTGTGGTCCAGCATGCGATAGGACAACATTGTAGGGCTGCTTGCATTCGACCTCGCATGCGTGCCATGGTACCTCGCCAGTTTCATCTTCCATCCGTGCCCAACCAACAATTGATCTCATCATCCGTGTTTGCAGTGCGTCTACGGTAATCGAATCAATTCTGTTTGTGTCAGTGGCATTGTTACCAATCCGAACAAAATCCTTGGAGTTACCACTGCGTCAAAAAGTTTCAAACGCAATTTAATTGAAACGTCTTTGTTTGTAACCACGGTCCTAAATTGATGAAATTTGGCCCAAACAAGTTGCACTCGGTGTTGAAACCCAACGTGCCCTCGCGTCGTCAGATCACCTGCATATATTTTCCCCAAATACTTGTGAGTTGCATCGGAAAGCACATCCACCGAGCCGCCATTGATATCTACAACCCTCGGAAAAAATTCTGTACATGTGGTGAAAATTTTCGTTTTGGTTGCGTTTAGTTGAAACCCCACCAAAGCAAGTTCCTCGTCATGTAAACCAGTTCTGGTAAAGACTTCGCGTACACAAGATGGTCATCAACATATCGAACATTCGTCAAACGTTCTTGAGCGCCTACATCTAGACCATGGGCTGCCAACCTCCGTTTCCACGACGAAAACATTTCTTCCAAGCCAGCGTTGAAAAGTGCAGGGCTTAGTATATGACCTTGTTTGACCTCCCGTTGTATGGAAAAGGGCGGGTTTCCCTCCATTGTGCCTGTTTGGTTCTGGCACAAGGCTGCCAGAACCTCGATGTATTCATCAGGAGCGTTTTGTGTATGCAAAACTTCGAACAATGAGTCACATTCAATCTCATCAAAAACCTTCTGTAAATCCAAACTTGCAATCCAAACATCGACGCCCCATTCTAGGCACTTCTCGCTCACAGTTTCGAAAGCAATCAACGCATGTTCGAATCCCAAGGATGGCCGAAAACCAAACTGATCAAAGGATTGACGATTGTCCAACAAATTCGTCAAACGGCAATACATTAATTTGCAATTTTTTAAAATAGTAATTCGATGTAATTCGTAGGGCAGCCACAGGCCTCCAGTTGTTAACATTAGCGAGGGTCCCACTTTTTGGGAACATGTTGAACATTGTGTGCTGCCAATTCGAGTGAAAGGTTCGTGTGAACAACATGCTGTTGAAAACACGAAGCGGCGCTTGATGTAGACCACAATTGCCAAATCGAAACATTTCCAAAACAAACTCTTCACCATCACCTCCTTTATTGGCACGCATTCCTGTCAAACAGTGGTGGAGTTCGTCCAAGCAAAATGGTGGAATGCCGTGGCCTCGATATGTACCAGTAAAAGTGTCCGCACCATCACGTCCAGAATGAAAAATGTCAGCCAAAAATTTCGAGAACTGTAATGAAGCAGGGGTCATTTCATCTTGTTTCCGTCCCATCCGGATGGGATCAAATGTCAATATTTCAATTTTAAAAAAATCTGAAAATGTGCCAAAGTATCTGTAGTTTTCCTGTTCCGTTTTGCACGAAGTTGATTGCGTAAAACTCGCGTATGCGTTTTGAGGATGCCATCCGTTCCGCTGTATTTGAGCATGCTTTCCGCGCAGCGATCAAATTTTGGAAAACGTGTTGTTGCCATACAGGTTGTTCAGGTGGTCTGCCATGGTTCTCTTGGTCCACTTCGCACACCGCTTCCAGCAATAGTTTTTCTATGTCACGAATTGTTGTAAAACATTTTCGACGGATATGTTCATCCAAAGCGGCATGGTATCGGTCCAAATCAATCGGTTTTGTTTTCTTTGTTTTGCGTTTTGTTTGGCGGTTTCCCATGTAGAAACTGGCATGTACAGCTCGGTGGTCGGACCCTAAATCCAGTTGTTCTGTCGGATAATTTCCTTTTAAGACAATGTTGGCATTGTGGATGATGTAGTCCAAACGTTTTTCCACACCCAATGAACTGCAGAAAGTCCACGCATTTGGTCCATCCTCATGGTTTGCAATGTGAAGATCAAAGCTGTAACATCGTTCGGCCAAAGAATCACCGCGAAACCCTATCCTCAACTGAGTGTTGAAATCGCCTCCAATATATTTTCAAACCACGCCGAACAGAGTCATCCAAAATAGAACGCATTTGTTCATAAACGTTGTCAAAGTCCTCGCTCGGATATCCCATGTGTGGCATGTAAACAGAAATGCGACGAACAGCAACGCCGTCACGCATAATTTCCACATACATGAGTCGATCTGATGCAGAATGCCTGCCCATTACTGATTGTGCATGTTTCTTATTGACCAGAAGTGCAGGTAGAAAAATGCATCTCCAACTTGGTGTTTTGCAGCGAAGTAAACAGTTTATGTTCATGTGGTAAATTTGCAACTCCCCAAGAACTTCTGGCCTCGCTGAAACATACGATGTCCCAAACACAACCCTCCAATTCTCCAAGCATCTCTGCAATTTTCTCTGGTGTATTCAATTTCGCATTTTTGTCACAAACATGGAAAATTTGCGACTTTGCAGCGGAAAAATACTTCGCAGGTGAAAACATTTCGATTCGAACTCGACCGGCGCAATCCCTACAATCCAGGATCGGACCCTTTGCTCTTCCCACTGCCCTTGCCAGCTTTGCTCAAAATTGTTCGGGCCTGGTGGCTGATGACTCCACCCCCGGACTCGTCTGAAGTTCTTCCCACGCAGACCAATCATCGGCCCATTCAATGAACAACTAGCCCTTCTCACAACGCACCTTGACAACATTCCTTCCTGAAATGGTCATTGTGCCATACATGTCATCAATTGAACTCTCTTTTTTCATGAGGCCCCAATCACCAAGTTGCCAACGAAGTCCCAACAACAACGATTTTCTCGCACGAACTGGAATTGGAAGATCCTGTGTTGCCCATATTCGCTTTCCACCTTCCCGGACGTTGGCGCTACAGAGGAGGGCAGCCGTAATATCACGATCATAAATCGTACTAAATTTTGCAAACATGACACCTTGGAAATTCGCGGATTTGATATAAGTTCCTACGTGCTTTGGACCTTCCCATTCTTTTAATTTCTGGGACAACCACTGCGTAGCTTTCTGCAACATTCTCAGTTCATCCAGCCCGCCTACGACAATTGTTTTGTCCACATCTGACTTGTGAATGGGTGGCCCGTTTTTCAACGCATCCACTTGCAGTTGCAAATTCGCAAATTTATGGCTGACGTGTTTGCATTCATCCGCGGCAAATCCTTTTTGATCTCTTGCTTTGTTGTCCAGCATGGTTTCCAACTTTTGAATTTTGATGGCATGGTTGTCCAATGTCTCCTCTACTCTACATGTTTCAGTCTCATGTGCAAATTTTGGTTCAAATCGTTCATCTGCGATTGCATCGGCGCAATTGCGCTGTGGAAGTCTTGACGCACAACACAAGCCAAAGCATTCATGGACAATGAACTGTTTGTACATTCGGCCTCTGTTTCCTCAGTTTCCTCTGGTTCCTGTAGTTCTTCACCATCGTCCATTTCATGTAACGGCGATTGCATTCATCCTTTCTTCGATGGCCGATCGGGCGTCATGCCCGCCATGGTGTTGTCTTACCTTGAGCGCGCAAAAACACTTGAGCCAAGAGTTGAGCCAAAATGGTTTGAACCAAAATGACTTGGGCAAATGACGTTACGAATTTCAAATTTCCGCTGGACGTCTTTTGTCTGCCGCCAGAAATAGATATTGACATCATTTGCGAAACCAGCACCGTGCGCCGGTAAAAGGAGGGGTTTGCATCGTGGACATCTCACGGGGATGCTTTGTGCGAGCCAGCCGGAAGGGAAAAAAACATAAACGAGCCTTACAACGAACACCCTGAACGAACCAAGGCTTCATACTTTCGTCCCAGCCCGTCACGACGGACACATGGTTACGGGAATTGCGAACATTATGAACATTCGATAATGAAGATTCGCAACCGGGGGTACTATTTGAACACACAATGAAAAAATATGAGCACCCGCATGTCAACAGCAACGCTCCGGGAATGCTCAGTACATAGAGAAAATAAAGGGACAGGTATGTTGAACATGCACGTTGGGCCAACACGTGAAACATATCGAACATGAGATTCAAGAAAACGGGAACGTTTTGGTATGTGTTGAAAACGGTGCGGAGGGAGAGGGTGCAGGGGGCATGGGGGAAACCTGAAATTCGTCATTCAAATTCAGGGGTTTATCGGTGTGACAGACGACCGCCAGCAATGACATTTGTAAATTCATGACGTTGAACTTTATGGAAGGTCATTATTTTCTTTGGAACACGTGAAATTTCAGTGAAATGCAAGTATCTGAGAAAAAATCAGCTAATTCGATGCAAGGTGGATGGTCCCTGAAGACGGTTGAGGGTTGATGAAATTAGAAATTTTCGCAGGTTACTTGGATAGATGCTGGATTACCAGGTTGGGCCTCCATGGAAAAGATTACACAGATGCGGAAATTTTCCCGTCATTTCCTCTCCAGCCTCATCCATCAAAATTCCTTCAAACTCCGAAAAATCAACCGCTAGGCTGGTTTGAGCAATTCGTGTACATTTTGAAATGAACGCCTTTCAAAATCTCTAACGCACCGGCACCAACTTACTGTGGCATTTTAAGTGATACCGTCCCAACATGCCCCCAGAATCACCCAAACATACACCAACAACTTCCAAAAAAAACGCATTTGAATTTCAACAATTTATCATTCTTAGTGGTGTAGCGGACATGAAGAAGAGGGCTAAAAGAGCGTGAGGCAATAATGCATTTGCATGACTTCACCTGGTCAGCGCCATCGAAAGTGGATAGGTGCGACGGAACAGGATTTGACGCAAATTTACTTTCAGCGTACTTTATCCATACCTACCATGTCACCCTCCCCCCTTCACAACCTTTCATGAGTGCAAATGGAAATATTAATATTTATCAATTTCGATCAAGATACCAATAGCTGCATGTCATGGGCGGGCGGAACGACACTTCTTTTGGCCGGACAAAAAACAATTCATAAAGGGATGAATACTCGCGTGTGCGGAAATATTCAAACCGCTTCTATCCGGTACAATCCCCTCGCCCCAAAGTTCAATGTTAATGTGATCTGAAGAGCATTAGCCCCAATGGACGAAGAAAATGAAAAAAATCAACCCCCTAACATCACTCTTGGTAACACGCGCGCTGAAACATTGAGATTTGGGGGTGCGGGGGTTCAACATAGTGCGTGTTGCAGGGTTTGAGTCTGTTGTCCATCTAGTGTCTCGCTCTCTGATGTTTTCACATCTTGTGATCTTCAAACTCTTTTGTGGAAACATCACTCTGCATGCTGCTGATCACAAGCCAAGCTGCGCAAAACATTGGCTTGTCGAAGTAAATGCCTCCTGTCGTCCTATTTTTTCTTTTCGCTAGATCTCAACTTATTCCCAAATGATTATCTAGTGTCTCGCTCGCTGATGTTTCACTTTGCATGCTGGTGATCTTATTCCAAACCGCGCAAAACATTGGCTTTGCGCAAGTATGCCTAAAGACTCATGTGTCCAAAATTTTGGGCGCATTCCCAACCTACAAGAAAATCAGGCGCAAATCCGCAAGAATGGCGCAATGTAGAAAACATGGCGCAATTCCACAAAAACGGCGCAATGGAAATTCTGCACGGGCAAGAAGCGCGAAATCACGGGCAAAAACGGAGCAGTCATGGGCAAAAACGGCGCGTTCCAGCGCCAAAATTCTAAAACCATATTTGTTTCCGAAAGAACGGCGCATGCCAGAAATTTCCGCGGCAATCAAATGAAACACTGTTTCGCTAGACCAGCATTAAAATTTTGATTCCGCACGCGTCTCTAGGTATGCCTCCTGTCCGTCTCCCGTCCCATTTTTTCTTTTCGCTGCTACGTCTGTTTCATGCTGCTCAAGTTGTACAATTCATTGGCAGGGCCACGTCAAACCAATTAGTCGTGAATTAGGGAATAGGAAAAAATCGGACGAAAGAGACATGCATGCACCTGTGAAAACACAATGCTTTGCACATTTTGGAATAAGTTGTGAATTAGGGAAGAAGAAAAATTTGGACGAGAGACACATGCAGCATGTACCTGTGAAAACACAAGGTTTTTATTCCATTTCGGAATAAGTTGGAAATTAGGGAATAGGAAAAACTGGGACGAGAGACACATGCAGCATTTACCTGTGAATACACAATTTTTTTTGGTAATTTCGAAGAAGTTGCGAATTAGAGAGGGAAAAATCGGACGGGAGACAGACAGGAGGCATTTACTTGTGACAAGCCAATGTTTTGCGCAATGTGGAAAAAAATCAGCAGCATGCAGAGTGATGTTCCCGCAACAGGGATTGAAGACCAAAAAGTGTGAAAACATCAGAGGGCGAGACAATACATGCTGCACACTCTAGTTGGTACCGTAGATGGACGAAATATTCAAACCCCTTCTACCCGGTGCAACCCCCTCGCCCCCAAAGTTCAACGTTAATGTAGCCTGAAGTGCGTTAGCCCCAATGGACGAAGAAAATGAAAAAAATCAACCCCCTAACATCACTCTTGGTAACACGCGCGCTGAAACATTGAGATTTAGGGGTGCGGGGGGTTCAACATAGGGCGTGTTGCAGGGTTTGAGTCTTTTGTCCATCCACTGTATTTGTGCAGCGGGGTTAGCGTGCTACATGTGCCCAGTGCTTCAAGACAGAATTAGTCAAGGACGAAAACTTCACATAAAAATTCCATCAGCAGATTTAGATTCAAATAAACCAACTCCGGCATGTGCAAGTGGCAACAACACATTGTTGAGAGTCAACAGAAAACCACATCATCAAACTAATCGTCGCATGCGCTGGTTGCCACGACGCCCCCATAATGCCCACCAACAAACATGGAAGAAGGGAACGAATGGTTACCACAATTTGCTTGACAAAATTCGGCATTGAGGCAAGAAGAATGGGATGACAAGTTGCATGTGAAAAATGCGTGATAATGCAACAACACCCTGATGTTTCAAAACGAACACGGAAGTAGGGGACGAATAGCTGCATGCATGTGCGCATCTTTGCAACACGTTGTTGATAATGCGTGCGCATCACAATTACGCAAAAAAAATGTTGCATGCGCAGGTTGCCACAACACCTCTGGCATCTTCACCCGAAGACGTGATAAACATAGAACGAATGGAACAATAATTGTAAGGGGTTGGTTGCCACACACCCTCTTTGTTATTGAATAATTTGAATATATGGATGGGACGTTTTTTTTATTTTTTTATTTTTATTGTGTTGGATGCATTTCCAACTGCACTGCGTGGAGTGAGTTCGTGCGTTTTTTTTTTTTGGCGGCGAATTTCGGAAAGCAATGGTCCAGTGTCAAGGCAGTAATGTTGCGAAACTCGAGTTCAACAGGAACGTGCCAAGGAGAAAAAATGGCAAACCAACCAATTTTAAATTTTGGACCTACCCCAATGGAATGCCAAATAAAGGGCTAACCCAAACCAAAACAAACCCAAATCCAAACCCAAAAAACAACAAATGAATTCCCGACAAATTCCGAATTAAAACCGGCACCGATTTTAGATAAAATTTAGCACCAACCCTAAACCAACCAGCAATAAACCACTGACCCAACCCTGAATCAAACCCAGACCAACCCGAGAAACAACTTAAACACATGTTGAACCAAACGGTAAGCACGCCAGAAATAACACCCGACAAAAATGCTAAATAAACAAACATTATGCTAACATTGAATAAATGCAGGGTAAACCTTGAGCTAACACTAAACCCACCCAAACTAAGCCCTAAATCAATTCTGGCTACAATTTCTTCAAAGCGGCGGCTTTGAACACAATCCCAAATCAAATCCACCTTAAGCTGTTGCAGGTACCGTGGAAGTGGTAGCTGCTAGCTCTAAAAACCTCCGACTCCAGCAGAAATGAATTTCTCGCTAGAAAGCATCAGTTTCCAGTTAAAAATGCTGCAATTATGGTTCCAACATGTTGCAAACACTGTCGAGATGGCAACTTCGACGTTTAACATGCTACTTACAAATAGGGAAATTGATGCGGCATTGAGGGGGGAAAAAAATCACCGGGAAGGGGAAAAAATATCTGGCGCAAACCAGGGTTTTTATTAACCCCTAATTTTGTCAAGCGAAATGCAGTCCATAGCACAGGCCTCGAGGACTACACGCCAGCAGTGTTCGAGTGAACTCTCCCATTTCCGGGGCATACAAGTTGATCCCAATCATAGCGATTCGAAGCCACGGGCAACAATGCGTTGCAAATGGTAGTGGTATTTTGCCATTCAATTAAGGAAGGGCCAAAGTCGCGTTGAATTGTTGCAGTTGCGGCAATCTCGTATAGAGGGTGGTGCACTTCTTGGTTGGAGGGAGAATGTCCATTGTGGAGCTGAAGATAGCGATGCTAGGCAGACATCGCTATTTCCGGCCAATGCACTCTCGGGCGGCCGATCCGAAAGGGAAAGGAAATTGTACGCAAAGAGTGGGACGTATTGAATGACTTTGTATGTTCGAGGGAGTCAAAGTGGCGGAGAATGTTTCCCTAGGTATCGTCGACGTTGAACTGAGATTCGTTGACTAGGGATCAGGAGACGAGGTGCATGAACGTAAGCAAGTTGAAGAAGAAAAACTTTTGAACATTCCGCATCAGAGGGCTGCAAGACCCTGTGGTAGAAGGAACCTTTAACTTGGAAAATTTGTCGCAAAATTTTGTAGTGGAGGGCATTAAATCTGGTGATTTGGGCAGGCGTGTAAACTTGTGACCCACAACGATGAAGGAGAATTGCCATAACAATTTGTGAATAGATTTGACGGCGCCGTCGGACCGGCAGACTAGGATTGTGAAAGATGGGAAAGAGAGAGCGGAAGGCTCCGGACGGCTGGGAACATCTGTAGTTGCAATCAGTATCAGAGGAACCGTTTGCAGATATGTATGCCCCAAGATACTTCGCAGAATTAATGGGGTGGATTTGTGGGCCGAAAGGGGCAGTACCTGAACAATGAGAGCAGGAACGTGGGCTGCAGGGGTCTACACAAGGAGAAAAACGAATAGGGAAAGCAAAATGGAGACGAAGGAAGGAGTTGACATTTATCCGGATTTAGGGAGAGGCCACGTTTGCAAGCTTCATGTTGAAGAGTATGCAACAGCCGATGAAGGGCGAGCTGGGTACGAGCCATCAGTACTGTGTCATCAGCATATTCAATGTCGGTTACAGGGGTGCGGGCGGAGAAGGTCCAAAGAGTGTAATGGAAAAACTGTTCAAAAAGAGAATAAACATCGTGCATCAGAACTGAAAGGACCAGAATGAACAGGTAGGGACTCAGGGGGCAACCTTGACAGATGCCGCGTGATAACTTGTAGGTGGCGGAGGTATGCTGGGGAGTGGCAACGAAAAATTTACCGTGATATAGCGAAGAAATTGCATGTACAAAGGGCAGAGGGAGACCAATTCGAACAAGAGAGACTGTATGATGTTCATGGCTAATGCAATCAAAAACTTGAGACCAACCTAAGAACAGGATGTAAAGAGATGTGGTATGCCGTTCAAAGAGTTCAGCCAGGCACCTGATAATGAAGAGAGGAGAACTCGTGGACCGCGTTTTACGAAACCCATACTGGAGGTCACTGATACGGTAATCAAAATGATAGGCCAGCCGTGCCTGAAGGAGAGCTGCATACAATTCAGAACTGGAGTTGGCAAGGCTAATGGGCCTGTATGCTGACGGCATGCGGCAGAAAGGAAGCAATTGTTGAAGTATTCAATCAGGAGGCGGCGCAATGCACAAGGGAGGAGTTTATAAAGGTCCATACTTACTTGGTCAGGGCCAGGAGCTTTGCGTGACTTTGGCGGAGGGCAAAATGTATGTCCACCATGGTGAACGGGGCAAAGGCAACATCAAGAGAGGGAAACAGTCGGGCAAGAGATGGGGTCGGACATGAGGATGGCCTCCAGACTGTATCCCTCAAATATTGAGCAAGCGCTTCCGGCTTTTCGGCGGCCACACTTGGGCGCCTGGATGGCCAACAAACTGATTGTGTGCGGGGTTGATATTTGGAGCGCACACGCTTGATGCTCTTCCAGCTGGCGCAGAGTCCAGCGCTTTTTATCGCGGGCAGCATGGGAGCGTATCTGTCTTCTTCAGGTGGCAAATGATCGATTTCAAAGGGATCTGAAACGTAAACGCCCCAGCCAGCGGTTATGAAGGCTTACATTGTGCTGGTCAGTCAAAAGCCATCTGTATATATGGAGGGATCCAGGAATGGGTTCTGAGGTGGGAGCGTGATAGAGGGCAGAAGAGTGGCTACAAAATTGCTCCATCACGTGCGCCTGGAAATGTAATTACTGCTCATTGGTGGGAGGCAGATATTGTGGAGGGGCTGCCGGCTTGTGCTTTGCGACAAAATCAGGGCAAGTGAAATTGGCAGTAAGCACATAATACCTATTAAACCAAGGGAGGCGTATGGACGGATTGGAATGGATAGAGCGGAAAAGAGCACGATATTGAAAGGGGGCAAGAACATGGTCCAAGACTGCAAAGTTGTCGACATTGGGGTGGAAAGGGTTGTGCGTTAAATCAGCTATTTCACGGTAGGTGACCAGTTTGGAGGGAGGGCGTGGCCGCATAGAGGAGATGATGCTCACGTCGTGCTGAACTAGAAATTCAATTATGTGTGTCAGGTTGTTCGTTTCAAGGTCTGCTAAAAGTACTGGACCAATACGTCTGCCAAGGCGGGCAATGTGATTGGTATACAGACGGGTGTTGAAATCGCCCATGAGGATTGGGTAAGAGCGAGACGAGAATTGAGTGTACCAGGTGTCTCGAGAACGCCGAAAATGTTTTTTCGGACGGAATCTTCCTGGGCATCTGCGAGTTGGGAGGGAGCATAGATGGAGAAAACGGAAGTGGGGCGAGGTTTGGTGGAGAGCTGTAGAATTGCTATCCGAGAAACTACAGGTATAAAATAATGGACAAGCGGGTGGACAAATTGGGGAACGGCGAAGCCAACACCGGCATGGGGGTCTGATGCATCCCCCGACAGATAGAAGCGCCAATTTAAAGATCTGACATGGTCAGTGCAAAGGCTTTTAGTTTCTTGCAGGCAGACAATTCCCATTGGGAGGGAGTTGAGGGTTTGGGCTAGCATTTTGAATTCCCAATACCGCGCAAAGGTTCTATGTTCCACGAATGTAGAACAATTCGTCGATGCGGCGTAGCCAAAGTCTGAAGGCGGGAAGGTGGAAGGGAGAGCCGATCGCGTTGGATGAATTTTCGGAAAAAGAAGGTGGGGGAAGTGCAGCCAGGGGAGATTTTACAAGGACCAGTGGATCGAATTTGCTGTTGAACGCTAACTTGCACGGTTTTCGGGGGGGGCAGTACTGAGCTAGGGTGAGGTTCACAGCACTGCGGATATCAGAGCGCCATTGGCGGATATCCTACGATTACGCGTTCTGAACGCAAGTTTTGATGGGTTCGTTGCCCCCCGACGCATTGCGGGGTTCGTGACCACTTGCTGCTTTGATAACTCGTTGGAGGGCATACCGTTGGTATTGGAAAAATTGCTTATTATTAGAGAAGCCGTGGTCTCCCCCCGCTGCTTCAAGCTGCTTTATGATGTTGGTCTTGGCAAGCCCTGTATAAACGCTATATATTCTGGCCCCCCTGCGGTAAAACCAGAGTGAAAGGTGATGCTTACAAATTCGGAAATGGTGAACCATCATGCCATCCGGGAGAAGGACCGGCCAGGATCGAAATTTGGTGGGCAGGTTAGTGAAAAACCATGTGCCTAAAAAGACCGCACTGCTGGCAAAATTAGAAAGAACCAGACAAACGCTATTTGGAGCTCGAAGCTTGGACATACACTTAGATTTACTGGCCCTGGGCCGCTTTGCCAACCGTAATATTGAATATACATTCGCATTGCCTGAGAAAGGAGAGCAATGCAGCCATTTGGAGCAGTCGGTTCTGAAAGAGTCTGGGGGCCTTTGGCCCTTTTGTGCGCTTTCCTTAGTAGGCGCAATTTCCTTATTAGATTGTTCCTGCGGCACATCTTGATTGGGGATCAACATTTTGGGGAAAAGGTCATTAGTTCACTCGAGGCCGACGAATTAGCTAGTCAGAGAACTTGACTAATCCATGGGAATCGGGCATCCTTGTATTGGTACATAAACAAAACCCAAAGCTGCCAATAATCCCCATGGGACCCTTCCTCAGCATAGATAAACAACAACACATCCAAAGAATTGCCTTTATTGTTGCAATGGCGTTGGGTAAGGGCCCATTGTGCGTCCTCCCGAGGGAGATGGAGCAAAGGGGTCAATTTGTCATACAAAAAGTTTAGGGCCTCATTGGGCACTTGATGTTGAGCCTTTGGCTTCTTGGCAGTGTGAACCATGTATGCGCGAGAAATCTGCCAGAAACAAACATCAGTGAAAGCAGTCGCAAATGCACTCAGGGATTTCAAGGTCTCATTA
>Ga0126342_10014768_pt1 | contig 13747 bp, 12 predicted proteins | sample Cyp1metagenome_FD_92528 | JGI IMG/M metagenome (GOLD analysis project Ga0126342, IMG submission 92528) | Coral microbial communities from Lord Howe Island, Old Settlement Bay, Australia - Cyphastrea 1 metagenome | ecosystem: Host-associated > Invertebrates > Cnidaria > Coral ...
CCAAGGCAAATGACCCTCCCACCACGTCTCCAGGGCTCTCTCGAGCATACATGCCTATGGAAAAGTAGAGACCTAAACTGGTGTACCTGGGTGTTATCGTGGTGTCTTCAAGTCAACAAGATGCTCAAATGAGTTCAATTCACAATGTATATATATATATATATGTATATACATATATGTATATATATATGTATATATAGGTATATATACATATGTATATATATATATGTATATATACGTATATATACGTATATATATATATATATATATGTATACATATCTGTATGTATAAATGTATATATAGACATATGATTGCAATGGTTGTTCTATAGCCAACTAACTGTTTTTATCCCTGTCAGATTTGGTTGGTGAAAACAGGATTTCCCCAGTTCATGGATTTTGATCATCCCCGAAACTGCTGAGGTTCAGATATGGTTCTGCCTTGCTGAAGGAGATTGAGGAAAGTCTGGAACCTGTTAGAGGTTTCTGGGTGCCAGGACCCTCCTGGAAAACATGTCAAAGTTGCACTGGATGTCACAGTTTCAATCATTTTCCTTCATGTTGGGGACTCCTTTGATGACCTACAGTTAGGTGCAATTTTTTCAACATTTCCACCTCTAGTCCTCACCTCCCTGCCATGGCTGAGTCTGCAAATCCGCTCTGAGCGAATGAGGGGATCACCCAAGGTCTAGAAATGGGATGCATCACTGTGTTTCTGAGCTTCCCAATGCTTTGCCATGCTCAATGTGTATGATTATATAAGCGTATACACACGCTTTTGCTATGCGTCATTTGACGTGTATTTTTTTTGTTAGGGAAACCCATGGTTTTTCTGTGTCTCACAGCAATTCTTAGAGATTTGGTCCATTTTGGTACAAAAAATGGCCAGATCTGTAGGACCTTCTCCAGACTGATCTCCCAAGGTGTCACCGGAGAAGGTGTGCCTGGTGGCCCCGACTCAGCCGAAGTCGCTGAGGAGGTGCCTGCGTGTCAGTGATAATGGGACCGCCATGCAATGAGTCGTTTTTTTGGGTACGCTATGGGAAACAAGTGTAGCGATTGTATATGCTAGTATATGCTAGTATATGCTAGTATATATTCCCCATTTTTTTGGGGTGATTGGGGTGCTATACAGGGTGGACGGAGTAGTGATGAGGGCATGAGGGAACGTCTACACTACACAGAGGTATATAATGTTAGTGTGGGTCTGTATATGTAGTATATTACATAGTATATAGGTATGCGTAGGTACGTTTTGAGTAATGTATAGTAGGTAGCAAATATGTAGTGTAAAGGCATAAAATGAAAAGTAAACCATGTGTGAGGTACGCTAAGGCACTATATAAACAGGTTATGGGTAAGTATGTGCTTAGATATGTTCGAAATATCAAATATGCAAGTAGATAGGGTCCAGTGACGAGGTTGTGGCTCTTAAATGCTGCAAATAACTCACAAATGGAGGCTGTGCCTCCCAAATGCTGCAATTGTGCGTGGGCAAAAGAGGATGGCCATGTTCCTGGGCTTTGAATTGTGACACGCAGCGAACCTACATGTTTACCGCTCGAATGACAGGTTTCTGACTAGAGCAACTCGAAGGATAATTTTCAGCACAGTTTGTTGAACCAGAAATGAATATGTTGGCCTGGGCATGTAGCCAGATGTGTTTGACAGAATCGAAGGCGAAGAGTGTGTCTGGGACGGGATTTACCAGCCTTCTGTCCAGGTCATCTTGGGTTCTTTGGACGGCCCAGATGAGTCCTGCATGAGCCTCAAAGCAGTGCTTGCAGAGGTAGACTCTGCAGGTGGATGATTCTTCCTCCGTTTCCAAACGATAAATCTAAACATCATGGGGGATATCACCAAATCTACTGACTGGTAATCATCCCATTTTCCTTGGTAGTATTGTCAGTACTACCAGGGCATCCCTTCATTTTAGGAGACACCCAGATTGGTTGTGCCAGTATCTCACAAAATTGCTGGTATCAGCAAAACAAAAACACAACAGTTAAGTGTTCCCCTGGCATTTTGATTGCATGTTGCGCTACTTTTCATTTTTCCTACAGTACTTCCTATTGTTCCAAAATTCAACATTCTTGGGATATACCCACCCCTCCTTCCATTTCCCTTCATCCAAGGTGAACGTTTAGAGGAGTTGGAGGAGGATCTGGAAGTGGCGTGGAAACCTTGGGGTGAGAGGGGTGCCCCGTATGTATAGCATAGTTGCCCCACAAAAAAGAACATCCCGAAGACCATACAATAATTTCTCCCCAAAATGGGGAGTATACGCTTCCAAAGTTGGCAAATCCATGTTTCCATACTCCGTCAGACAAAGCCACAAAATGGGCTACACATCCACCAAACCGGTGTGTCTTGTTTAGTCCAATGCCACCTCGGATCTGTGGCCGTATAACCCGAACAAAATGGATATCCCCCCCTTTTTCCGAGGCATGGGAAGCGCTGGAGACAGCAAGGCCAGAAGGGTAGCAACCTGCCACCGTAAAATCACGGGATGGACACCTGATGGGAATCCAAGAATGGGTATCCAAGTGCTGGTGACGGTCTTGATCCTGGAATGCAGCTACAAATCATTCTACATGTCTACATGCATGCTGAGTATTTCTATATATACATTATACACATATATATATAATATATATATATATATATATATATATGTATGTATGTATGTATGTATGTATATATATACTGTACACATATATATATATATATATATACATGTCATATAATATGTCTAGGGGATAGGTCCTGAAATTAGCCAATAGCTCCAGGGAAGTTGTGTTCATCTCCGGCAGGCGGTGCCTTGAGCAAAAGGCCAGCGCTTTGTCAAATCTTCGACGGATCGAAGGGTCAGATGTCACCATGGTGATCACTGGAATCACTGATCAACTACCCGGCCTGGTAAACTGTTACATAACTATGGAAAGATCCACCATTTTCAATGGGAAAATCCACTATAAATGGGGTATTTTCAATAGCTATGTTAGTCATTACCAGAGGGTAGGGTCACTGTGGTCACTGGCGCCACAGGAACCGTCCTTTCTCCTGGCTCAATGCCATCTTCGCATCGCTGACCTTCTATGTCTTCAGGTGCAGCACTCATCAACTCACTGCTTGGAAGATCCCATCCTCTGCCATGCCATGCCCTGAAGTTCAGGGACACAAGAGCTCGGCAGTGGAGGAGCCATTGTCTCAGGAATCTTTGGATGATGGGATTTCTCTTCGGATCATTGAAACAAAAAATTGATCGGAGATTTGTTGGAAGAGTATCAGCACCTTCATTCGCATGTTGAATTCATTCTATGTTATTCGCATGAACATTGTTGCGGTAATATAAACAATCATCTAACAAAGTGCAGAACAATCGTGGCATGGCTACAATGGCTACGGCTTCAAAACTGGAGATCCTTTTTTCCCGTTAAAAATTGGTGAGTATTTAACCAGCCATTTTTTGGGGTTTTTATATGATATTATGCCGTACATTGCCGAGCGTCCTTTGTGGGTCGCTGCTTAGCATGTCACCAGGTGCAAAAAGGCATTGACCTATTGCCAGACAGACGAAGAGAAGGCAGCTAAAGGGTCGACCAGAAGATATGACTGGGGGGTCAATTGAAAAAAACCACCAAATTGGTCATTAGTAATGTTTAGTGAGTTTAGTGCAGCATAAATCCATACATTTTTTTGGTAGGTCAATCATCTCGACCTATACCCATTTGGAGCTGTGACTCTCTCAAGTGCCTTTGCAAAGGGTTGCAGCAAAGATTCCTCGCAGGTTTGATGTTTACAGTATTGAAGCATACTTATCCGGACTTATCCGCAATCCCACCAACTAATGTCGACGCTGTCATGAGTTAGGGGCTGGAAGGTTAGCAAGAAACAAGTCGATTACCAGGGTCTTTGTTGGTCGGTGGATCAAAATGATAATATACACAACTAAAATCATGGTCTTGTCTTTTGATATGTAGTTGTATACATATGCATGTATGTATAAGTTACGTAGAAATATGCAATATATATATATATAATTATATATATATGTTATAAATACATATTTAGATATTACAAACTTATAAATAATTTCACGACACGAAGTATTGATATTTTCAATCTTCCTGACCAGTTCAGGCGCAGGCGAAGTCCCACTTGGCGACGCTGGAGTTGCTGGCCGAGCCAAACAGAGACGCTGTTCCGGCGCGTAGATGGGGTCGGGGATGGCTCGGAACATGTTGTTTCACCGTGGAAAATGGTGAATGAACCCGAAAAACTTGTGGGGATCTATCAGGATACAGATACAACTTGATATTTTTTCCAAAAAATGTGGTTTTGTTTGTTGATGGTTAAAGGATACTAGATGTCAAATTGAAGCTGTGGGAACTGGTGTAACGCCAACTTTTGGACTCACGCTCCCACATTTGGGGCTATACTATATGAATTGTATGAACTGTGCATACATACATACATCCATACATACATACATACAGACAGACAGACAGACATACATACATCCGTACATCCGTACATCCGTACATCCGTACATCCGTACATCCATACATCCATACATCCATACATGCATACATGCATACATGCATACATGCATACATGCATAGATGCATAGATGCATAGATGCATAGATGTATAGATGCATAGATGCATAGATGCATAAATGCATAGATGCATAGATGCATAGATGCATAGATGCATAGATGCATAGATGCATAGATGCATAGATGCATAGATGCATAGATACCATAGATTCCATAGATTCCATAGATACCATAGATACCATAGATACCATAGATACCTTAGATACCATAGATACCGTAGATACCGTAGATACCGTAGATACTGTAGATACCGTAAGTAGATACCGTAAGTAGATACCGTAAGTAGATACCGTAGATACCGTAGATACCGTAGATACCGTAGATACCGTAGATACCGTAGATACCGTAGATACCGTAGATACCGTAGATACCGTAGATACTGTAGATACGTAGATTCATAGAGGGATACATAGAGGGATACATAGAGGGATACATAGAGGGATACATAGATAGATACATAGATAGATACATAGATAGATACATAGATAGATACATAGATAGATCCATAGATAGATCGATAGATAGATCGATAGATAGATCGATAGATAGATCGATAGATAGATAGATAGATAGATAGATAGATACATTACATACATTGCATACATACATACATGCATGCATGCATACATGCATGCATGCATGCATGCATGCATACATACATACATACATACAGACACATACATACATACATACAGACATACATACACATACATACATACAGACAGACAGACATACAGACATACAGACATAAATACATAAATACCTAAATACATAAATACACACATACACACATACAAACAGACATAAATACAAACAGACATAAATACATAAATACATAAATACATAAATACATAAATACATAAATACATAAATACATAAATACACACATACACACATACAAACAGACATACAGACATACAGACATACAGACATACAGACTTACAGACATACAGACATACAGTATAAAACAATCTATTATGCGATTTATCCTGGGAATCGCTATCAACTAATGGTTTTCCTCATCGATTTCCAGTTTCTCTGAGGTCCCAGAGCCTGAAGGCCTCGAGTCTTCGGCTTTCCCTGATGTGCGGGCACCCTGTGAATATGCGAGGGATGCGGAGGAAACTAGTCACTGGGGGTGGGGGGGGTAATAACGTTGAAGTACACTTGCGCACAGACGTCATGCTACGCTCCTGGACGTTCACGTGCAGTTGCGCGTGCAGATGTGATGCAACGCTGTTGGGTGATAGGAAAATGTTCAGCAAACCCCTAGAAATGATGGAAGAAACAATGGTTTCCTGCTGATTTTCCCTTAAGCCCATCCATTGATCTGACTATTTCCATTCTTGTCTGAAGGCGAGTGGTGCGTCCACAACAGGCATGGCCTTGGGATGGGAATCATCACTGGATTTCAACCAAAAATGCCCACGGAACAGCTGACAAACTTCTGACCCTGAGGTACTTTGTACGCATATATATATAGACATATGTATATATAATATACATAATTTTAATATATATATGTATATATATATATATATGTAAATATATATATATGTATATATATATATATATATATATATATTTTTGTACATATATATATACACACACACATTACATATATATATAAATATATATATATATCCATACTATATATATATATATCCATATTATATATATATATATCCATATTATATAGATATATCCATATTATATATATATATATATATCCATTATATATATACACCCATATTTGTTATACCCATATTATATATTTACATACATATACTACATAAACGCATATGTATATTTCGGGCAAATTTCGCAGGCCAATCATACTTTTTTCCAGTGAACCTCCCCAGGCAACTCAGCCGAGCCTATGCAGGCAGAGATCCAACTGTGAAATTGGGGGGCCCCAAAACTACTGGTTTCCCCTTCTCAAAAATGATTCACTAATCAATTCATTAATCAATCCTGATTTTGAACTCTCCCGGCCAATGCAGTTTCTGCAGTTGTTGTTGCCTTTTTTTGCATCGCTGTGCAGAAACTTTAGGGGTTGCGAGGTTCCAGTGAGAAAGCGCAAACGCGTGAGCGGAGAGGAACCTGAGGCGTGCACAGAGCACTAGGGCGGACAAAATCGCAGCGGCTTCGGCACTGCTTCGAGATGCCCAAGTCATGGGTCAGTTCCCCCTCTGGAGGTGTCCTGTGCCATGAGGGTATCCCCAAACCATCCAAGTCATTAGTATTGGAATCTATGGTGACTTGGGGATCCCCCTTTTAAAGAACCCCCATATGACTTCCTATAGGAGGACTTAGGATCACCATGGTTACTATCCACTTAGCAACTGCGGTCCAAGTGCTGATCACTGCATGTCGCGCAGCTGCTGGGCTTGAGCAGGGCACATGATGAAATGGATATGCAGCGTGAGAACTTTACCGGCAGCAAGAAACTGCAACAGCACTCATCGGGGTCAACCCTTGTTGTTATCACTTGAGAAATATTCCAAAAGTTTCAAACGATCCACATTGCCATTTGTTACTTTTTTGGCATGTTTGGGACACTAATGTAAAAGAAGATACAGGTTAGAGACTGGCATTTCACCCCGTTTCCACGAGCCAACCTGTTCGGACTTTTTGACAGTCCTCAAGGTTTCAGTACATTGACGCAATTGCCAATTTCACAGCGCTGCCCAGCTGCTCTCATGCGATGCCCAACATTGAGGTTAGCACCACTTGAAGTCGCTGACCATTTGATTTTGATGGTTGTTGAGTTTTCAGACCAAATGTCGCCATTTGCAGGTCCATTGACGCACCAAAAAAAGGGTCACCATGCCATGTTTTGATGGTGAATTCATGCTAAGTTCCTGTGTTTTTGGATGGTTCAATTCAAATCCCATTTCAGCCATCTTTTCATTCCTTGATAAATGGCAACCTTTGGCCAAAGGTGATTGAAGCAGATGCAGCCACTTTGCAGCTTCTTCGAGGCTTAGTCAGTGATGGCCGACTGGACAGACGGAGGTGCTCCCCAATTTTGGCCCAAAAAGACCATTGAATATGGATGACAAAGGATCACTTTAACTTTGTGAAGGCGATATACTGTCAGGCGTGTAATTCATGATTTGATCACTTGGGATAATTTGGGAATATGTTTAGTTCACTTCACAAACAGAGAATCTGGTGTCCATGGTCTGACTGTTCGCATGTGCGCCAGTTTTTTGCTGAAGGTCAAAGGTACCTTCCGAGTGAACGCAAATGGAAGGACAAAGCTGGGTTCTAGTGCCCATCCGCTTGTCAAGGGCTTTCAAAGTGCACCCAAGCAGGACTAGGCAAACTCTCAGTAGCTCACTGGAAGAATGTGAGTGATGTTGGAACCATTATTTACATATGTTTACAGACTTTCGATATCTTTCAAAGACTTATAAAATCAGCTTTTTAAATCGAATTTCCAAGTCCAAGAACATCCCAACCAAAATGGCAGCTGCAGCCATGGTGACCGTCCTTTAACCAGCGCCCGTGCGCTTTCGCGCTCTGTGGCACGTTTCAACGCCATGGGAGACGAAGGCATCGGTGGCTACCTGGGCGATGCCAATGAGCAGATGCCCATCGTGACGTCGCCGACCTCGCCGGTGGCTCCGCGGGATGCTGAAGGGGAGCTGGAGCGGTCCTCGGATGCTCTGCCAGGGATGGATGGGTGGTGTTGGTTGGTGGGTTTTTCAAGATTTTCCGTTGATGATTGATGTTGGTGCAGTTGGATGATGTTGTCTTTTTTGACATAATAGATATAAATGTCGAGCCCAAACAGCTTTTGTGCATTGTTTTGATTGGGAATCTGTCAAAAGGACTTTGGCGGAAGCAAAACCTTCAATGTAAGCTTAACGCCATTTTGTTGCTGCATCAGCTGGGACTGTGTCCGCATCAGGGAAGGCGTAAACAAATCCGTACGACGTGGCAAAAAAGTTTTTTTTTGGTGCCCTCAATTGGATGGTCTTGTTTTGTGTTGTTTGTATTTTCTTGATAAGAATTGTAAACATATATATCGATATCCATACACTTTCTAGTCCCTTTATTCGTTTGAGATTTTCATGATGTGAAGCATGTTCCTTTGTTGGTTCTTAAATACTTAGTAATAGTAAAATGCAGTCAAACACATCCTCACAGAATAGAAACAGCCACTTATTTGGCAGATTTTGGGCTCATCCTAACACCATGACTATTCATCACTGGCTGGTGGCTTCAGATCGCTGGCAAAGTCATCTCCTCAAAGTTGGGATGATCCCTATGACGATGGGTTACCATAACCTGGAGAAAAACAAGCGCCTCAAATGACCCCCAGAAATGATATGGTTCATATTGGGGAAACCGTAAAGAATCGTATTGCGCACGGCCTTGAAAATTGGCTTTCACTTTACTTGAGAAATGATAGCCGATGGTCTTTACTGATTAATTTCCACATTTTGGTTGGTTGATTCTGTTGATTTTTGTTTGGGATTTACGAACATCATCTCCAATATATTGTGGATCATTCATCCACAAAGATGAGGATTAGCTCCAGGCAACACGGCGACTTTAAACCATAAGAATAGGGACTAAACACCTAAAACATGTGTTTCTTAGACATCAAACATAGTGATTCACCCACCAAAATTGGGATTCAGCCCAGAGAAATCGTGATTCAAGCCATAAAACATGGGGGGTTTATATGGTTTCGACGGATTTCAAGCGTCAAACATGGGTTTTTTCCTCTCCTCTTCCGAGGAGGGGGAGCAGAGCGATCGCCCCTCCGATGGTGAGTCGGGTGGGGAGGAGTCCAACGACGAACCGATGGACGAGGAGCGGTGACTGTTCGCCGGAGAATCCGGAGACCACAGAAACATGGTGATTTTGGCCATGGAAAATGCTGACGTAAAAACATGGGGATGGAAGATAGGGAAGTCCACGAAAATAGGATAGAAGCCACATGAACTCGCCCAAAAATGGGGAAGATAGAAGCAGAGCATTGGCCATAGCATGCCATAGCAAAGAACAGTCTCATTTCCAGAAAATCATGGGATCATCCCATGGTGCAGGAAGTCGAGGACGTGGACGCCTTCGAGGATCCGGATGATGTGGACCGGGAGGAAGTTGGTGTGAAAGATGCTCGTCACACTGGGAGCTGCACAGCTGGACCTTTGGTGACGCCAAGATGATAGGTGAAAATTCACCACTCAGCACTAGCTGATTGGTTGGTAATGGTTGGTTAAGGCGTTGGTGAATATCCTTTCTCTTCATATTTTTCCATGGGCAGGCCAGGGTACCAGTGATCAGCCACAGTATCCGGTTTGCAATCAAGGTTGATACGCAGAAGTCCTGACCAGGTTCTTCCTCAAGGAGCTTATGCTGTGATTGTAAGGGCAAGTTGCCTTAAAGCTGGAAAGTTAGGGTTCGACCTTCTCTCCATATCATGCTATGTCTATGTTTGTTCACATTCTTCAGAGATTGATGTTGGAAATGCCTGCCAAATGCCTGCCAAATGCCTGCCAAATGCCTGCCAAATGCCTGCCAAATGCCTGCCAATTCTTGTGGTCTAACATTTTCTGATGTCCTCCAAACATTTGGACATTGAAATCCTGAAAAGGATATGCCACTCTGTGGTTTAATCTGTGTTTGAACCCCCCATCAAAGTCCCTAAACTTTGTTTCAGCACTCCAAAGATGTGGATCAGGCACTCCCAGCCCACATTTCACATATTTCACATCGTGATCCACCCCAGCGCCCGAAGGGCCCCAGGAAATCCATGGAAACCTCTTCCAAGGACGAGATCCTGCGCCTGGCCGGTGTGGAACTAGAGGCAGAGGCCGCCCTGGGCGCGGACCGCACGTCGCTCACGGCTGCGGCCGAGCTGGGCTCGGCGCCCGAGGCCGCGGTCCAGGCCTCTGCTGTCCCGACGCCGCAGACGGGGATCTCCATTCCCATGGTGGCCACGCCGCGGTTCGTGCGCAAAGTGCCGGAGGATGGGATGGAACTATGGAAATCTATGGAACAGATACATGGAACTGGGGAAAACATTGGGGGTTTCATGTTTTCTTTTAAGTGAGAACGCTTGATGAAGATGGCTGAAAATGAAGAAAAACTGGAAGTAGAAAGTAAATATCTAGATTTTAAATCCTGAGTTTGAGGGGTTCGACATAGACTGAAAGGAGGCGGAGCTGCTGTACACCGCGCCTGAGACGCTCTTTGATGAGATTGTGAGGGCGGAGGCAGAACGTATCAGCCAGCCGGAACAGGTGAGGAATCGCATCGTGTATGATAGCGTGGGGGATCCATTCAAAGCGGAGGTTAGCCCGCCGTCCTTCAGTCAGGGGCCTGATGCTTGGCTATCTGGGCAGTTTTAAAGGGGCAATAAGATGCCCATGGCAGTTAAAAACCTGGCGCCGTTCGGGTCACTTTGAGATTCCTTGATTGGTTGCCATTGCACTGCGATTTGTCTCAGGACGCGCGCCCTGGTGGTGTGGGATTTCAGCCACGAACTGAACTCAAATCCCATCTGGCACCGTACTACACACCGACAGGACAACGTGAATTTCGTCGATTCAACCCAAGGGTACAGCCAAAGCCCCATTTTTTGGATGGTTTCAGACAGAAATGAGTGCCATGTTACCTCCTGTTCCTTGCCAGTTGCATCCAGTTGAGGACCTGACGACCGGACCTTGTTCTTTGAAAGCCGTTTTGAAAGTGGCAACCTTCGACGTGCTGTCCAAGCATATGAGTTCGAGTGACTGGGTCCGAGGATTTGGTTGGTTCATCTGGGGGTCAAAAACGCATCCAAAACATGTTCCATTGTTTTAAAGTGTGGTCCAAAACGCACCGAAAACGAGGTTCATTTGGGTTCCAGGTGTAATGCAAATACAGCGCAATACCATCCAGGACTGGTCATGCTGCGTTCAGAGCGGTGTCCGTGGAGTTCAATCAAGATGGCCGTCACCGTTACCCCCCCTCCAAGTCACACCCCAAACAAGGATGGTTCAAGGTGCAAAGCTGTTGGTTTCATGACTAGGGTGTCTGATTCTCTGTGATCATCGCTGCATCTCTGACTTCTGAGGTATGACTTGATCTTGAACCCAGACTACAACACCAAGTCACACACTCAGTGGTACTTCTTCCGAGTGGGCAACACGCGTCGCGGCCCGCAATATCGTTTCAACATCATCAACATGGTGAAACCCACCTCGGTGTACAATGAGGGCATGCGACCCCTCCAGTATTCCTGCATCCAAGCATCCAAAGGCATCGGCTGGGTCCGCTGCGGTGACCGTATCGCGTACTACCAAAATGGTTTGCGACGGCAAAAGGGAGCCAACTACTACACCTTGACCTTCACAGTCACTTTTGATCATGATTGTGATGAGGTCTATTTTTCACATTGCTATCCCTACACCTATTCTGATTTGCAAATGGATTTGCTGGCGCTCGAAAAGGACCGTGGTCTATATCTTCTGCCCGCAAAAGATTTGAACGTCAATGTGGGTCCATAAGTAGTTGATGCACCTTTCAAACGCTGATGTTGTGAACTCCATGATTTGGACGGTCACCTACGCAAGTGGGTAGTCACCACGGTCAGAAGGGCTTCCAGGTAATGAACTGGTTTCAAATCCGTAAAATTGTTGGCGACCATCTAAAATCCTCCACGTTTGGTGGTTCAATCACAATTTTTGATGCTGCTTTCTCAACACCGCTTGCATGTTTGGCAGTGAAATCACCATTGATTTCTCACCACTGAACCACCCCAATTTTGCTCAACTTTCGCAAAAATTGGCCGATTCTTTCAGTTTTACGAGAGGACCCCAACATGGTCCGCCGCCTGCGGCGGCGCAAGCTCTGCGACACCCTGGCGGGGAACGCCTGCGATCTGATCACCATCACCTCCTTCTGTAGCGACCCAGCAGCTCTCAAGGCGCACCGTGCTGTGGTGATCACGGCACGGGTGCACCCGGGGGAGTCCAATGCCTCCTGGGTCATGAAGGCACGGTGGGATCATGTGGTTTGGGGTGGTTAGCTATGTAGTTGGGATGGTTAGTTTAGTAATGTTTAGTATGGAAATACTATATGATCAGTATTTATGGTTGGTTATTTGCTTTTTTGTGGTTACGTAATCTTCCATTTTTTCATGGACATCTTTTTTGAAAACGGAGTTCCAGTCTGAAATCAGGGCATCCTGGATTATTTGACTGGTTCTTCGGTGGATGCGCGAATTCTCCGGGACAACTTTGTTTTTAAGATCGTTCCGATGCTGAATCCCGATGGAGTCATCGTGGGCAACTACCGATGCTCTCTGGCAGGGCAGGACCTGAACCGCCTATGGGACGAACCCAGCCGCAAGATGCATCCGACGATTTTCTTTACCAAAAGCATGTTTCGTCACCTTCTGGATGATCGAGAGGTGATTCTCTTTGTGGACATTCACGGGCACAGCCGCAAGAAGAATGTACCTGGAAGATTTGTTGACATTCCATGACATTCCATCTTCCTGTATTTCTGATGAGTTTCTCCAATCCCAAATGACTACTTGGTTTCAAACATTTTGGAATCGTCCACCGATCTCAGGATTCATTCCATTTCTTTATATATATATATATGTCTTTCCGTTTCCAGCATTTTTTCCAGCCATGATCATCCGTCATCAGGTCTTTATGTATGGCAACAGTGAAAGCAATGGCCTGCGAGAGACCTGGATTTGCTGAATCGATATTTTTTTAAATCATTTTTGACTTTCCCAACGGCAAATCCACGAATCTTGGTTTTTTTCTGTTTGGGGAATCTGTTTTTTCCCATTTTTTTTTTGGGGTTTCCCCGGTGGCGAAAATTTCAAGGAGAAGATCTTTCCGGGCCTCCTGTGTCGCAGCTCGGACTGCTTCAGCTTCGACGACTGCTGCTTCAAGATCCAGAAGAGTAAGGAGTCCACCGCGCGGGTCGTGGCATATCGCGACCAGTCGGAAGTTTTCAGAGTTTCCCTTAGATATCTATATTATTCTATATCTATTTATATTATTATGTCTATGTCTATGCCTATATATCTATATATCTATATATCTATATATCTATATATCTATATATCTATATATCTATATCTATATATATATATATCTATA
>Ga0126342_10014769_pt1 | contig 13746 bp, 11 predicted proteins | sample Cyp1metagenome_FD_92528 | JGI IMG/M metagenome (GOLD analysis project Ga0126342, IMG submission 92528) | Coral microbial communities from Lord Howe Island, Old Settlement Bay, Australia - Cyphastrea 1 metagenome | ecosystem: Host-associated > Invertebrates > Cnidaria > Coral ...
ATCAATATATATATATATATTATATGTGAACAACTATATGTCTAGAACTATATACCTATAATTTTTATAAATATGTATATATATAATATCACTATATATATATCACTATATATATAATTCTAAATATAAAAGGATCAATGTATATATAAGTATCACTATATATATACATACAAAAGTATCACTATGTGTATATATATATCACTTTATATACAAATCACTGTGTATACATAACTATATATATATATAAATCACTAAATATACCCTATCACTGTCTAAAATGTATAAATATAAATCTAATATATCAATGTATAAATATAAATCTAATATATCACTGTATATACATATATAAATATATATTCTAGAAAATACAATAACATCTATATGTATATATATATATATAAATATAATATGAAATTAGTGTCTGGTTCCTGCATGCCTCAGCAAGATCCGCATAGGCCGCCGCGGTCACCACCGCCTAGGCGGGCTCAGCAAGCGAAGATCAGGGTGTCATCTGCTGATGATTTACGACTTAAGATATCAATCATTATGATACATTAAGTGCGATATAAGATATTCAATGTTTAAGATATCATCATACATTAAATGATTATATCTATGTAATCAGATGATAGGAACTATAGATAACTATAGATGTTAACAAAAGATGATGGGAAACAGACGTGGGAACAAACATAGATCATGAATCTCAAACATATGATGCTAGATGGTGACTAAGATGATGGGAACTACCTTGAATAAATCATATTCATTTTGATCATATTAAGTCATATTTAGTCACTGTCCATGAGATATGAGCAATGTAAATCTCATCCATAAGGTATCAGGCATCTATCATCTGCTGTGGGAACTGAGATGATTTATATAAGATGATTTCAAACGATTTAACGGTAACATCCAGGTTTAAGTCTAAGAGAAAACCTGATTTGTATAAGATGATGACTAGCGTGATTGGACTAAAAAGCTCGGTAGCACCAAACAAAAACACACAATGAACGCAATTAGGTTAAAACAAGCCGTATTGGGAAATTAATCAGCCAAAAGGAGGGTTCAAGCACGTTCAAGCAAAAATAACATTGATTTGACAGGTGTTACATTTCTCCAACCATGCTTATTTTATTCCGGTTTGCACCAATCAGGAGTTTTCAATAGTTTTCACCAGCCACAAAAGGAGAGTGTGACCAACAAATATAAACATCTCACCCTTCAAAACAAGAACGGAATAGAGACTGTCAAACCAAGCACCAACAATGATGGTTCCAAGATGATCTTCCCTACCAGGGTGAACTGATCATTTCCTTTTTGGTTGGTAGAGCAGGGAAGCCAACGAGGGTAGCTTTGCAGGTCTCTTGCCCACATAGATGGGAGTTTGTTGCCTCAGAAAGTGTGATAAAAATATGTGCAGCTGCAACTTTGAGGATTACAATTCGAGGATATCGATGGATATCATAACAGCAGCTTGCATGTCTTGAAGCTGGCTGTCGGACAGTACAGATCTGACAACTGCCATGGTGAAGGTGGCCCGAAGCTTTCATCATCACATCTTTGATGTGGTACGATATTTGTACCTATGATTCAGCCTCCATAGGACCGAAATCACAGGGCAAGTCTGCGATAGCCGTCAACCCCGGATCAATAAACACCTGAGCTGTTTAATCTGGATGAAACCATTCTTGTAGCAAATGAACTCACTATTTGGGGGTAGTCTCCGAATGTTATACTCAGCCAGGGTTTATTCAGCCAGGCTTAACGTTTACCGTCCCCTCCGCCTATTGAGAGCCCCTGACTGGTGCTTCCTCTCTGACCGGAGCCGGCGGAACCGGCACCGGCTGTGGTGCCGCTGTGGTCGGCTTCAGCACTGATGGTGGGAGGGGCTTCGGCACAGGGACCTGAGCGTCAGGAAGGTGAATCATCGAGACCTAACCAACCAAAATGGAGAATGCAACCAGCACAAATTCGGTTTTCAGGAAAAACATGAAAAAAAAACATGTGGGGATTTGACCAGCAAAACTGGACTTTCAGCAGCAGTATCATTTAACAACAAGAAATGATGTTTCACCAGCAAATTATGGCAATATTTATGGCGATTCAAGCAGGAACATGGGAATTACACCAGTACACATGGAGATTTAATTACAACACGTATGACAACAATGATTTGGAATCTTAACCACAGCAACTTCATAGGGATTCAGAGATTCAGAAACCAACCATCATCTTATCTAACACCGCTGGCCGGAAGTTTTAAGCCTTATGCCTCCAAAGAAGTCACCAGCTTTGGACATACACGCCGTGTCCAACACGAAGCCATCACAACATTCACCTGCAGCTCTTTCCGTAAACGGAGCTAGGCTCTTTTCTGCAGCACTTTGGCTGTAGTCTCAAGCAGGATAAACCCTGGAGGTCTACCGAACAAAACAGCAAATGTCTAAGTAATCAAAATTATCAACACTGACAAGATAGTGTTGGAAGTGTCCGGGGGTACACCTGTATACATATATATATATATAATATGTTAATACGTTACATAATATTATGAATATACTTTCATAATAGTATACAATATTATATATATAAATAGAGAGATTGTATGACCTTGCCAATTGTCTGCCCGTTCACCAATTCTATTAGAAACATTTAAACAAGTAAATTGGAGTGATTTTTTACTTGTGACACCATATACATATACATCAATTTGAAGTCTCATCCTAGCAGAAATCTCTGCATGTGTAGGGAATATGCCTTCATGCAGAGTACCGGGTTGATTGCTCGAGTTCGGAGAGGGGATATTCACGACTGGAATCATTAAGCCATTTATGACTTTCAAGGATCATTCCAGAGTCGACAAGAATGGTGGATAAGTCCCAATAGATGGCAATTTCAATGGGAAAATGATGAATATGATGAATGATTTCAATGGGAAAATGAACCATGGGATTTTCATGGGATTCTGGGTGTCCTGAAGCGAGTTTACTGAAACCCTCTGAGATCATTGGAGGTTGCGACAAACGTGGGAGTCTCGACACCGGGAGTTCATTGGCTCACCAGCCTTCGTACTGCAGTACATTCTGCAGGCCCAAAAATGGAAATCAAACGATGTCATCAATCCACCACCAAGGGTTCGGTGTGAACATGCATCATCTTGTCTAGAAACAATAGAACATGGGCAAGTGTTGTGGATACACATACATATATATATACATGTATGTATGTATGTATGTATGTATGCATGCATGCATGCATGTATGTATGTATGTATGTACGTATATACATATACACACGTAATATATATATATCATAAAAAATGGAACAATTATATATACATTATAAACATATACATTATATAATATATATATATACATATTATAATATATATATATATATATGCATTATATAGACATTATATATATATATATATATTATATATATACACATTATATATATACATTTTATATATACATTATATATATATATATACATTATGTATACACCATGTATACATTATGCATACATTATGTATATGTTATATACATATACATTATGTTTACATTATGTATACATTATGTATACACTATGTATACATTACATATACATTATATATATATATATATTATATTATTTATACGTGTATGTAATATGTATACACTATATATATATCCATTATATCTACACATTATATATATAGATATCAACTTACCGGCATTGAAACTTGGATTTGTCGGTATTGTTGTTGTTGTTTCTAATCACATCTTTGGCAATCAAATGGGGAAATGGAAAATCCTCTGTTCATAGGCTATGTTCCCAGTCTCCACTTGTGGAACTCCCAAATGCCCCTGAATCCCATCCGTTACGCCACGGGGGTGGCTGGGCACGTTGCCCGAAAGTCCAAGCTTTGGGACAATCACTGGGCGAATTCTGCGTAGGCTGAGCTATGGTGGTGGCTATAGTATCTCATGATATGTGGTGCACACCTAACAACTTCACAGCGATGGGTTGATATCAATACTGTGATAAGGAAATTGTTGGTTTTCGTATGCATCCAATTTGCAAATCAGTGCATGTATGTTGGAGTAATAAATTAATTTTGGTCTGGAGGCATGTTGCTGTGGTGTGTAAGTGTATAATATATATATTTATATGCACATATATTCATGCACATGGCTAAGGTAAGATTGACCGTCTGCAAGGAACTTGTTCTATGGTTTGCTTGAAAGGAATATCATATTTCATCCATCAAACATACAAACATGCAAACATACCAGTATGCCAGCATACCAACAATCCAACATGCCAACATACCAACGTACCAGCATACAAACATACCAACAACATCAGCAACATCAACATCTTAACGAACCAGCAACAACAAAAAAAACAGCAGCAACAACAACAACTACTACTGCTCCTCCTCCTAACTATTAATCCTAACTACTAATCCTAACTACTCCTAGCTACTCCTAACTATGTACTCCTAACTGCTCCTACTACTCCTACTACTACCACTATATACCACTATCACTGCTGCTGTCACTGCTGCTGCTACTGCTGCCGCCACTGCCACTGCCACTGCCACTGTTGCTACTGCTACTACTCCTGCTACTGCTGCTACTACTGCTACTACTGCTATGACTGTTACTACTGCTACTGCTACTGCTACTACTCCCACCCATCCTCTTACTCCTGCTACTCCGACTCCTACCCCACCAACAACAACATTCACCTTGGACCTTTCCCAGTACCTATACCTTAAGTGATGAAATCATGCATGGCCAAATACCCAACACATGCGGAATGGTCACAACAAAACAGTTTATGTGTCAATATGTCCTGCACATACATGTGCACGTATACATGAATGGACTTGACCAAACATGACGTAACCCTAGAATCTGATAGAATCTCATGATATTTCATAATGTTCCCCATCTAACTTGTCACATTACATAGGAGATCCAGAGTTTCCGAGCAAACCCACATAAGTCAAATCACCATGTCCGATTCATTGATCGACATCTGCCCCCAGTAAAAATATACCTTAGGAATCCAGCAATGGTTTCTGAGGGAGTGTCCAATGGGGTATGATATAGAGGATTAACTACCAAGAAACATTTGGATCCACAAGGATACATTTTGGATATATATATATATATATATTTACAAACAATATATACATATATACGTAAATTGTTATGTGTATATATATATGTATGTATAGATTGAACGATGTGTGTATATATATATGTATGTATCCATACATATTGCATTTGCCATGATATAAGTTTCTCATTGACTTCTCACGGCTTTGTCACTCGTGTCTGACTGTCGCTGACTCCTTTTTCCGCGCACCTGGGCCACTCGGTGGATCATCCCAGCCATAACAATGTATATACATAATATACTGTATACGTATGTACATGCATACGCATGTGTGTAAATATCATATCTGCAACACCTGGACCGCTGCTGTTTTTTCGCACCAGTGGCGGTAGGTTTGCATATGATTCCCTTCTCACCGTGCGGAAATTTATCCTTGAATCGTTGGAGATGATGTTTTCCCCCTGGCAAAGATAACTTCACATGGCAACCCATAGACTTAGATACCTTGCAAACAACAAAAAATGTTGAGGGGTGATATGTCCTGCTGTTGTCATAGCCCAACTTGGACTCCAGGAAATAAAACAGCCGGACAAGCTGTCAAACATGTCTATGATGAGGGCTACCTACATATACATTTATATATATATATTTATTTTTATTACTATTAGTATTGTTGTTATTAATACAAACTTGCTAATATTGTAATCATTATTTTTATCATCATTACAATTGTTATTAGTATTGCTTTACTATTGTCATTATTTTTTTTATTGGATAGATAAATCTACAATGATATTTTATGTATATTTTATTGAAAATTTCAGTTTTATTGTATCATATTAAAATTATCTGATCTTAATTTAAGTTAAACTACAAATATAGTAAGTCAAATATATCAAAAATCAATGAAATTGAGTGTATATACAAATCATATATTATATTCTTTTGAAATTGTAGATAATATGCAATATATCACAAATATATGTGTACGCATCCTATTGTTTACATGATATAAATGAAATAGATATATAGTCTATATATATAGAATATGTATATAGTTTATATTTGATATAATATGTATATATATATATATATTTATTTATTTTCAATATGATAAATACAATATACAATATGTGTCAAATATAATTATTAGTAGCAAAAAAAACAAACATGAATTATATATCTATATATCTAAATAGCATATAGTAAATTTAAAAACAATAAACAAAAAAATCAGGTATATATAGACAAAAAATAATATACGTTATTTCAAAAACACTACATATATACACAATATATATATATATATTTAAAAAAAACAAAATAAAATAAAAATAAAAAATCAAATAATACTATTTTTTATGTAATACTATTTTTTATGTTTTAAACATATTCTACATGTATATTCTATATCATGTATATTATATAAAATATATTTTGTATATATTATAAAAAAAATAACAACATATTCTATATGTTGTAAATGTTATATATATATACACTATATTAAATATATATTTTACAAACAATATATATATATTGTATTAAACTATATATATATTAAATGTCTTTTATTCTATATTCTATATATTTTTGAAATTATATTTGATATTATATATTTTACATATATTTAAATCTTATATATTTAAATAATATTGTATATATATATATATTGAATAATAATATATATATATTATATGAACTATTTCATGTATTATATATTATATATGATAAATAAATATTATACAATATAATACACAATGAATATTTGATAAAAACATATTATATACTTTTTTATATGACATATATTTATTATACAAAATAAAAATATCATATATACCTTACATATAATGTAAATATTAAACCAAATCATATTTCTAACATACATACATACATACATACATACATATATATATGTTTAATATCATATATATATTATATATTATATCATTAATTAAAAACAAAAAAGATAAACTGAACACAATATTTAATATAATATATATACAATATATAATCTATAATATGCTAAAAAACAATATACTGCAAATATCATATATAAATATATCTACTCAAAATAACGCATATGTGTTATATTGTAAAAACAATATATATTGTAATATGGTGTATTATAATATGTTGTAGTATAATCTATTATAGTAACTGGCTGACACATAGAATATTAAAAATAAATGAGTTGCACCTAGAATATGGAAAATAGATCCAAAAAGTCACTCCTGGATTTCCTCCACATAGAATATGGAAATTACACTCAGAATATGGAGTCATATATATTATTATATACATATGTATATATATATATAAGGTTACTTGATCAATGTGTTAAGACATGTTAAAACTCTCCAAGCAAATCGTCCGCCAGTGCTCTTTTTCCCCTGTGTTCGGGATTAGTCTTTGTGCTTTCGCCAACAGGGTAAACGCGGCAACAAAGAAACAACAACAGAGAAAGAAAACAAACCAAGCAAAAAAAACAGGAGCGGAATGTGAATCCACTGAGGTGGATTGGGGTGGCGTTTTTCCTTTTTGCCCTGGTTCCTTTGTGAAGAGGGCCTAAAACAATGCACATAGAATATGTTCCAGCAGTTGTGCCAATCTTCATGTTTGACATGAGACGCCAGCAGGCGCAACAAAGAAGTGGAAGAAAAAGCAAGCAGAAGAACAACATTGCTGCTCAACGACGTAGATGAACAAACAAAATACAGGTACATAGTTGGGCGATTCTACCATACACGTTGTTGTCATATCGCTAGACCTGACACTGATATGCACCATACCATATAAATTTGTTCATGTGTACAGTGTACAGGTTGATAGGTTTGACCCGAGTATGTCCAACCACATTTGGAAGGGAATGGTGCTTTCACCTAGGGAAATCCGGAAGGTGTTCAAAATGATTGCACCTGTCAATGTGAATATGTTAAATGTGGACATTGCGATGCAACATGATGATTCGATTCATGCTCAACTTGTAGCATTTTGTAGTGTTGTTGTATTCTATGTGCATAATTTTCAGTATTCTAAGTGGTAAACAATGCATCATCCACATAGAATATCCATCACCCAGGGAAAAATCATCACCCAGGAAAACTCATTCGAAAATATCATTGTTTTTTATTCTAAGTGACCGCTGGATACTATATTATATTACACTACATTATATTATATTATATTATATTATATTGTATTATATTATATTATGTATATTATATTATAGTATAGTATATTAAATATATTATATTATATATTATATTATATTATATTATATTATATTATATTATACTATATATATATATCACATTATATTATACTATTATATAGTATATAATTATACATATACAAGTTCTATAATGGTGGAGAGTAAGTACCTTCCGAAAACGATTCCTTTGGCATCTCCCTCATGTTCGGAAACCATTTCAAATATGGTCATGCAATGAAATACATATCTTTGCAAATTCTCGCTAGTTGGGAGAATCATCTTACACAGTGACAGGTAAGATATGGTAAGATCAGGTACCAGGTACCCTCTGGTAAACTAACATAATAACTATGGAATGTCACCATCACGTGTGCTAGTGGGTCAAAAGCCATTTTCGGCCCCTGGAATGGTCCACAGAGAGGGCACCCTCAAACCCAATGTTTTCTCATAATGTTTCCCAGTGCATTGAAATATCTTGGGGGAATACATTCTGAGAAACGTCGTCTGAAATCGTTGGTCAATAATGTCTGTCTGTCTGTCTGCATGCATGCAATATATCAAAGTATCCCATATTGTATCCCACATCCCCACCATGGCTGCTGTATACCACCATTTTGGTCGATTCAATCAACCCCCTTTTTTGATTTTTGGGATTAGTGGAGCTGAAGTAGGCGTCCTGGGTCTCCACACCAGGGTCATGATCGTCATGGTCGCGACGGTTATGATGGTCGTCATGGTCGTGGTCGTCATGGTCGTGGTCGTCATGGTGGTTGTTATGGTCGTTATGGTCGTGATGATCGTGATGATTGCGATGGTTGTAGTGGTGGCCTTGGTTAAGCCCCGAAAACCGCGAAGGACCACGAAAACCAGCGTAAATTTGAGAGAAACCATGTTCAAAAACGAAGGTGACACTGTTCACTAATGATGTAATGATATGTAATGAAAGAATCCGTGACCCTAGTACAGTACCAGTTTCCCTGCCATGGTCGGAAACTGAAACTCTGAGTTTGTCGTTTGATGTCATCACTCATTACTGGTCGGTGAATTCCAAACACGGGAAACAAAAGAACATAAATCCAGCATGCAAATTACTATCTGTTGTGGCTCGAAAGTATTGTCTATGACGATCATGCAAATATTAATGTTGTTTAATGTTTCTTCGAGACTAGTGTAAGCTAATAGAAAAACATAGAAAAACTATATCGATTAACCTTGCGCGGTTCCCCGATTCTGTTAAACATGTTCGACTATGTTCGACTATATGTCAATTTATAGTCTGGTTTGGCTTCTTCCTGTCGGACCTGTCGTTTTGTTCCACACCTGCGAGGTGAGGGTCTCTAGGTTTTGACAAAGGTGCAACTCCTCACGCCTCACTCACTCGCTCCCTCACTCCTTCCCTTGCCCCTTGCTTCCCGTGGGCATCGCCTGGACACAAACACATGTCAGATAGAATGTCAGAACAATGTATGTCAGGTAGAATGCCAGATAGAATGTCAGAATATATGTCAGATAGAATGCCAGAATATGCCAAATAGAATGTCAGACAGAGTGTTAGGATAATATGTCAGGATGGGGATCACTCAAAGTAAAGTATTTGTTTGTTGAGATCATGGACGAAGAAGAAGTGCGCCAGCAATAGCAGGAGTTTTTAAGACGATCTTAACAATGTGTTCTACTAATGTGGTAAGCCCAATTTCATGGTAACCATCCCCAAACTATATTACTACATAAACGATTTAAATGAGTGATATGAACTTCATGAACCATTCCCAAATGGTAGGTTATTGGGTGTCCTACATGTTTCTTTCTTTCCAACGGAGTTTTCCCAGCAGCAGTGGCGAATCATGAACGAATTGGTAAAAACTGGGTCCCAGGATTGTGAGCCCTAAAGTTGCTGTTTTTGGCCAGTCATGAATACCCTCATATAATATGTATATATATATATATACACATGTATAATATGTATATATATATATATGTGAGTGTATTTGTATATCAATGATACAAAGCCAATTTGGTTACCTGTATGGGCCAAAATTCATGGAAGCTTCATGAAGCTTCTCTAGTTCACGTTGAAATCCTGGTGACTGGGAAATCTCAATCCCCCAAACTATGGCAAAATAGGCTTTGACCAATCCCCTTCTGAATGGTTCATGTCCAAGCGTCTGTGGCTGAGGCCAGACACAAACATTGCTGGCGAACGTACTAGCGCACCTGGAGGTGGCTGGGAAATCTCTCATTGATATACTATATATAATATATATATATATATATATATACGTATATGTCATATGATCAGAATATTACATGACATATCACACTTGTATGTGTAATGTTTATATACAGTACATTATATTTACAATAGTTTACAATATGTATGTATTCATATTTCTTCAACTGTATATCCCTTGCATCAACTATTTGAGAATCTGATGGCCCCCCTGGCAACAGGTGAAATCCTCATGTTCCGTTGGTAAGAAATATGTATATAACATGACATAACCTTGAAAAGGGGTATCGCTAATTTGGGAAGGTCCCATCGCTTACCGTGTGTTTTGAACAATTTCCATCAATTTCCATAAACCAATGTCCGTCGAATACATATTTAGTATTGCCGGGTTTTTTGCGGTGGCTCATATATATATATATAGAATTATATATATATATATATTACAATTTGTTGTTGGTTATGTTGCATTTTTGTTGATGATACGCCCTCGCCAAATAGTCGCCCGGCAGGAATGATCAAGTTAAACTTATTTATCGGTCCATAACATCCTAGAAATACATATACCTATTGGCATTGCAACAAAAAGTGATGCGTATGGCATAGGGAGATCCTCCCACAACACAAACAACACCTTGTACAACACCTTGTACAATCACATTAATTCTGCATATTATATTGCAACCTGACCTTTGATGCTTTACTCCATAAGTGTGTTGTAAGAGGTGACATGGACCCTGCACCTCCCCTGCGCCCGATTGTTGGTTGCCTTGGGAGTCATGGTGGGCGTTGCAACCCACCTTCGCATGTTCACAGCAATAGTGCTTCCTGATGGCAGTGCCGTGTGCAGCGAAGGTGCGAGGCTTTCATCTATTCCGTTTTCTGGACCAGCCATGCGGGTACTGAGTTTTGACCTATGCCTATAAGTCATCCTAGATGTGTTGCCCATCAAATAAGATATCAAAAAACCGGGTGGAACATTCTCAAGGCTATTCAATGAAAATTGGTAAGTGAATCTGATCAACTTTGTGGAAGCTTGGACCCCATCCAAAAATAATGCTTGTGGATGCTTATGGCTCATTAGTTCTGAGATGTGATTACTGAAGTTGGAATTTCATCCCATAGATGGAAACCACATAAAAACTCTTAAGAGGAACACGATAAAAATGTATCGAAACCATGGTCAGAGAAGTTGATAGCTGGTTATCCAACCACCCTTCGGATTCATTGCATTGGGCAGTACCTGGGTATTCTTTTAAATGCTCAGATAACCATCCCCCAGCATGGGTATTACCCAGGATTCAACCATGGCGAACTTGAAAGCAGAAACCGGTCAAGCTTCTTATGCTCTGACCAAGCGCTTTTCCATGTCTTCACTCCAGCAGTGCAATTGTAGCTTTTCGAACTTGGGCAGCCCCGGTGTTCGTGGTCGCAACACCATGCCTGGTGCGTCGGGCAATGGTAAACCATCCGCCCACAAAGAGATGTTCCAGTGACTGACTAAGATCAGAAACCATTGATCCAGGCAGATTGTCAAAAGTCCAGATTCAAGGAGACTCCCAATAGTCAATAGATGTCAATAGTATCCGTTTATATATACCCATTTAACCCCATTTATATGTATATATATACACCCATTTATCCTAACATCAACGTCAGGTCACACGACATGGACATTGACAAGCACGCACCCTGAATGGTGATTTTCCTTCAAAACTACGACAAAGATTCAGCCCCATGGCGTGGCTTCGCAACTCACCTGAACAAATACCGTACATCAACTGGCATTCCCGAGACATAGGAATGAACAACAAAACATTGTGTTTTACATCCTTGCTACCTTCAACAAATACCAGGCTAGATGCTTGTTAAGCCGCCCAGAAGTATCAACTGGGTTGAACCCTTGCTTTGAGATCCTCCACCGCTGATTCCGGCCCCTTCACGCCGCCATACGGCCTTCTTTTTGGGAGACCAGCCGGTCTTCCATTTGGCATAGCCCGCTTCACAATCGAAGGGTGTAGTGGAACAGCCCTTCTGTTCATGCCTCAATTCAAAGCTGCCAAGGCCGTCTACATGTCACATATTCAGTCTGGTTGAATCTGACAGAAGTCACAAACTTGAACATAATTGAACATCAAAAGGATGAATAGGATGAATAGGCTGCTAGAAGGTGAATATAGGGATGAATAGCATTGAATAACCATAATCATCAGTCCTAGATAATCATAGATATCATAAATAAGATATTATCTTTGTTTATTGGGGAACCATCCCAGCACCATTTAGGACACACCGGATCCCAGCTGCTCGGATCCCCTCAGAAATCAAGGTACGAGCAGCACCAGGATTTCTTCGCGTCAGACCAACCCGCTCGCCAGTTGTCGAAGCCCGCAGCGCAATCATATTGGGCCTTGGCACGTGCCCGGGCCGTTGAGGAAACCCACCAAATAAATGGTGAAACGGATGGTTTTTTATATCAGGAAAATATCTGAAACCGACTTTTTTGCATACTATAGCCGCCATAGCCATATCATAACCCAAAGACTCAAAGATGATGTTCCATCCAAAAAGACTCAACAAGTCTTCGTGGTTAATGTAATGTTTGAATATATAGTATATAATATATAATCATCATTAGCAGATCGCCTGAGGATGGGCCTGATCAACAGGAATTTTGGAGCCATTTTGTATGGGTCTTCACCCAGACATGGTCTGGTTTTCGAGGCAGTTGACCGGAAAAGCCGCTATTTTTTAGGGCAAAAGCCATGATTTCCATTGATAAGGGGCCCAACAATAAGAGCCATTCCCAATTGGGGTTTCTTATGGTTTCTTATTGTCTTATTGGGTTTATATAATCTTGTGTTGTACCACATGATAAGCATGATGATTTACCTATTAAGCATGATGATTTACCAATTTAACATGATGATTTATGAGTCATCATTATATATATAGTAATAGTAATATATAGTGATACTGTTGATGGAAGAAATCCTGCACCACTTTCAAAGGCCTACACTTGAAACCTCGCGCTCCTAATTTAATATTGTTTGAAGACACAGTGATCAAATGGATTTGCGCGAGTGACGGAAATCCTGCACCACCTGTCAACATGTCATTCAACATTGAGCTTGGGGGTACGGGGGTACAAGTTATGCATTAGCAAATCTAAGGTTATAGAGGTGGTGCA
>Ga0126342_10014770_pt1 | contig 13745 bp, 7 predicted proteins | sample Cyp1metagenome_FD_92528 | JGI IMG/M metagenome (GOLD analysis project Ga0126342, IMG submission 92528) | Coral microbial communities from Lord Howe Island, Old Settlement Bay, Australia - Cyphastrea 1 metagenome | ecosystem: Host-associated > Invertebrates > Cnidaria > Coral ...
CAGCAGTATCTTGGATGTGTTTCAAAATGATCCTTATCCGGGGCTTTTGTGTTTCGAAATGATCCTTATCCTCTGTGTTTCAAAATGAGCCTTATCCGGTGTTTCAAAATGATCCGGGTCCCGCTGCCCTATGTATCGAAAATCGTTTGCCGTGACAAACGCAATATGTTTGAACGGTCTTCTTAAGATGATGTTCATTTTTTGCAGCAGGGACAGTACTTCTTCAGAGGTGTCTATGTCCATTTTCCTTGGCAGTATTTCCAGTACTTTAGACGTGTGATGCGGCCTGTTTTCTGCAAACCGCCCGTACCGCGTGGAATGTTGTTTTGCGTGGCAGGTGCAGTTTTGGGATACTCGATTTTTGTTTTCCTCATTGATACTGCTTCGCAGCTATACTTTATACTTTCTTGTGTTATTGAGGTGTTACCGAAACCTCTCATTTTTGGGTGTTTTGAAAGACGACGAGAGATGTGCAATGCCATTTTGTGTGGCAGGCGTGGCACTTGGTGAGGTTCAGATGTGTGCGACAACGTGTCGACAGTCGTTTTGTGTGACAGGAGCAATACTAGTGCATCGTGTTTCCAAGATATATTTCAGTTTTTGTGGCGGGTGCAGCACTTGAGAGAGGTCCATGTCCAGGTTCGTGGCAAGCGTAATATAGATTAATATAGTATATAATAGTTTAAACTTATGGAGTTGCGTTTTTGCAAATCGTATTACTGCCATGTCAAGCCGTGACGAAGGGTAAAATATTATTGTTTCGTCGCAGGCGCAGTACATTGTGAGATCCAAAATTTTTCGTGGCATGCACAGTACTTGGAGTTGCAAGGGCGATGCCGAGAATTGCCTTCCAGTGCAAGCACTCCCCACTCCACATTGGTAGGATAACCTAGGAAGAGTAAACAAGACTGTTGCACCCACCTGTCTTACACAAGTGATTTTCATTACGTGCATTCGGGTTCGTGGGTTCTATCAGGTTGTGAAACATCTTGAATAGGAGTCTTGTGGGAAGTGCCGTTTCGTATTCCGATCAAGTGTTCCAATTTGGCAACAGAAAATTCTCTGTTCATAGGTTTTTTTTTAACTTTCAGATGATTTTCATATGTCCCCATTCAAACTGGTGGTTACCCATTGTCATGTTTGATGGGTGCAGGGTATAAGCACTCAAATCCCTGTTCAATTTGTTTCATCGATATACAAATATTTGATATATGAGATCAAAGATATATAATACTATATTTGATATACAAAGGTTTTCGGGTCAAGTCCCCTCGATCCGGACCCGTTCAACCTTAGCGGGCTCATCGCTTCTGAGCCCGCGGGTGCGCCATTTGCGATTTGGGCGCTACCTTTTTCCTGGACATCGCCAACAAGGTCGGGCTCGCTTTGGTGAGGGCACTGGCACATTGGCCCTGTCACTACTCCGTGTTCTATCTCAGTGAGTTCGGGCTTGCACCTCGCGTTGTGCCTTTTTTAAACCCTGAGGTTAGACCAGTGATTCCAGGTGGACAACTTTAAGGATACTTGCCGAAGTGCTGTACCTCATTTTTGTTCCTGGACTTTCAGTATATGGCCATTTTGCTGCTCTGGTTCTTCTTTGTCCAGTACGGCTTCTCCCACCGAGAGACGCAGAACCCGCAGGCAAAGGTCCAATATCAGACATCAACTCTGGCTACATCGGCGTGGTCACATCAGATTGCACCGACTCCGTATATTGCGATATATTCAGATCTTGGCAGCACACCATTCAGCGGACTGGACATTTCTCAGTCGGCTCCATCATTCCCTACGCTTGGACGTGGACAAGATGGCCGAGTCATGGCGTTGCCGACGCTGCTGGAAGATCCTCAGCGGCAAACATCCTCATTGTCCTCATTGTAGAGGGAGATGGGACCGAGTGCAAGACACTTCTTTCATTCCTCCGGAAAGAAATGGAAGTGGTCAGCATCAAGGTCATGGTGGAGGACAAGGTCAAGGTCAAGGACGAGGTCAGAGTCGTGGGAAATCCCCGCATGCGAGAAAAGTGCAGGAACGTCAAGATCATCCACGAGCACCAACACCTCGAGCACGAAGTGGCTCGGAAGGAGCTCGGAAAAATCGCAGACATCGAGGCAAGAAGAAGGGCAACGAAGATCTGCCCCAATATGCCGCTCCAACACTACCACCTCCGTGGACTTCTTCCAGTATGAACACAAAGGATGCAGTGCCTTCCTCCGATGTGGTGGAAATGACTGCGGAAGAGACGGCGGAGATGATGACGGCGCTTCGCACAGCCTATACCGATTCCCAGGAGATGCCGGACAATGTGAAAAAGATGGTCGACAAGTACGAGATCAAAACGACCGAACAGCTCAGGAAGGAGATGCATCGAACGACAGATTCGATCAGCAAGGCAAGAAAGCTGCTCCATCAATTGCAGGATGCACGCAGCAAATATCGCAAGTCCTGGCTGTCCCATCTTTCAAACCTGATGAAGACTTTGGAAAAACAGATCGAGGCCTTCGAGACACAACAGAAGGACTATCAGGAGAGAATCCAAAAGTCTCGCAGGGAAATCCAATCATCCCGGAGAATTCTTCAGCGCTTGAACTCACAGGCTGCAGAGACGACAATCCCGGAGGTGACCATCGACGAGGAAGAGACAGCCGAACCACCCTTGCAGGATGCAGAAGAGGCAGAATTGAGAACTCAGGTCACCAAAATTCTCAAGAAGTGCTGCAGGGCTTCTGCAGTCAAAGATGCGATCGAGCTCTCCGACGAGGACGACGATCTCATGATCGAGCCGCAGAAGCTCAAGCGTCCACGCTCAAGCGAGTCTGGACCTGGCGATGGTGGTGCTTCATGATTGTGTGAGATTGAGATCCATGCGCCAATCCCAGAATGGAGATTTGATGTAGGCCACATCGCTGATGCCTATGGTACAAGCCATGCAGCATGCCTTGGGGACACATCACAACAGATCTCTTTGTCAATGACGTCTGCCATCCCAGTTCATTCAGTAGTACATGATCCTCTTTGTGTACATGATTTCATGGCATTGCATCAAGCTCACGTTCTACATGAACAGTGCCTAGCCTGCCACTCCAATTCCTTGACCTCCCGCTCTTGCCCATCTTTGAGACCATCCTTGCATACGACTCGGCATGCTCTCCGCAAGACGGTGATTTTTTCTCCTCAGGTAGAAGTTTGTATTTCTCGACAGGATGAGGTCGGAATTGCTTTGCCTTTTTGGATGCATGAGGGAGCTCTGTATACCTGGAAGTGCAAACCGTGGGCTCTTCGGCCATCTGATGGAAAGCAATGTCATTTTCCTGATCATCATTCTCAAGGACTTGCAAGTGCTCGGCTCTCTGAGTACAGAGAACTTGAACAACGTCTTGAGCAACAACAACCTGATCATATCCAACAATTGCCAGATTATGTGCAAGAACTTGAACATGCACTCCAACGATTTGGTGACCTTGATGCTGCCACCAATCAGCGGCACATGGAAGTCTTGACATGGTACCTACATGGGCACAACAACAGAGACTGCAGACGACCACGAATCGTAAGGTTGAACGAGAATGCCAACGCATGGGAAACTCGTTTGCGTAGAGCCTGGCGTGATTTGATCGTCCAGAACCAGGCGGTGCACATCTACGTAATCTTGCCGGAGCCTCCCATCACTGAATGGGATACCCATGTGGCTCAAGTTGTACTTATCCAACAACCTCCGCCATTCGAGCGTGCAGTTTTATTCACGGCCCTGTACTATACCCAACATGATATTATAACACAACGTATCATGCGCTTTTGTGACACGCAGATCCACCTGCAGGATGCCATCAACATGGCGGAGGATCCCATCCAGTCAACGATGATGCAGGAACGATTGATTCGTGCATACTATGGATGGCGCCCTATCCTTCGTCCACCTGAAGCGCCCATTGATTTAATTGATGGTGCATCTGTTGTGTTACATGTGCGGCCACCAGACGATCCTGGTCTGCGGCCCCCTGCGCATGAGCCAAAGCGATGATCTCTGGGAACATGAGTCTGTGGATTCTGTGCCTGATGCTGAGCGCGACCGAAGTCGAACTCCTCGCAGAGCTGAGACAACTGCTGGTAACCCATTTGAGCGTGGTGGACCTGAGCCCTTTGACGATGTGACATCACTGATGGCTAGACCACATGCTCCTGATGCTGCAGTTCAAGGACCGATTGCAAACATGCCACAGGTAGCCAGGCAGACTGATGATGAAGACATCGAATCATCCTCTTCTAGCTCTACTGGCTCGACATATGACAGTGAGGTTTGCTCGGCTTTCTTTCATCTCTTTCAGATTCGATCACCCATGATCGCTGCTCGAATCCGCACTGATACATGGGCAGCCACATACAGCAATGTGCGATATGTTCTTGGTCTGCGTCGACATGACATTCAGCGCATTCACATTGTGAATTACAGGCCAATTGACCTGTATGCTGCGGGCACATGGGTTGCCATCATTCAGCATGTGCATGACTTAGCTCCTGGAGACATGCGCCGCTATGCTCTCATTGATGTCATCTTTCATGAAGCCCAACCACGAGATCTAAATGTCCACAGATACGTCCAGCTGCTCAGAAGAGAGAACACGCGGCGTATCCTTCTGGAAGAGCTGGGGCTCCAGCCTTACTGTGCAGCCGTTCAACAACAGTGCATAGTACAAGTAAATGGACGGACCATTCCACTTGGCAACTTCGCGCTCTTCACCTTGGAACATGGTGACTATGTACGAATTGATTTGCCACCACACCCTCGTATGCGAATTCCAACCAGAGCAATTGCTCGCTGTTTACGAGAAGGGCATCGCATTCAGCAGATACCTCGCATATACAGCAATGCTGACACTGACTTTGAGTGGGAGACGGTGACCCTTCCTGCACAGTCAAATGATGAGGAAGCACTTCTCCAGACATCAATCATCAGGAGGGATCTCGGGTGCCTAACAGCTGAGACGGTGGCTCATGCTCAGCGACCTGAGTCTCCTCCGATTCAACTTTGTTTGGATGAACTTCTTTTGGATCACCATCAGATACAAGTCGATTTCTCTGCGGTCCATTGGCTTTGGCATGAAGTGCGAACCATCCCCCTTGATTATTGGGACACCTGGCCAAGCGATTTCGTCATGCCAGATGTCACCCACGCTTATTTACAACAGCTTGATCCTCCTTCTGCAGTGCAACCGTGTACTGTTCACTTCTACGTTGATGGTTCCTGCATCAAGGAAAAAGTTGGAGCTGGTATTGCCTGCTTTGTATGTAGACCATGCACAAGGCACCTTCTTTGCAGGGTGCATGGCCAAAGCAGTTGAAGAAGCCACTCATGCTTTTCAAGGGGAAAATGCCGCAATGACGTGGGCTTTATTGTGGGCCATCCACATCAGTGATTGGTGCTATGCTGTCTTCGGTAGCCAGGATATCCATTTTGCATTTAATTTTGATGCGATGAACACTGGTTACCAAACTGCGGGACTTTGGAGAACCAAAGACCACCTGCAGTGGAAAACGTTGTTACGTGCCCTTGCGCAAGTACTGCAACGGCGCCATCGACATTCCCATTTGCATTGGAATCATATCAAGGCACACAGCCAGCACCCTCTCAACGAGTTTGTAGATGCTTTGGCCAAGTTTGCGGTCACGCATTGCGACCAGGTTGCAGGTTCCCAGTCGTGGATGAAATGGCTTGAAGATCCTCATGTGCTGCAGAACATCCAATGGTTGTGGTACACTGAACACCTTGCCACAGCGCCTGATGTGACTCCCACATCGCACGATATGGTTTTGATTCACCAGGCTTCTCCAGATCAGCTTGCCGCTGATTCTCTGCAGGAAGCTACGTCTCCTCCAGCCGAAGATGAACTTGATTGGCACCCGATTGAAATCACTGTCAAGCTTGCCACAGCGAATGTCCTTACGCTCTCCACAGACAGCAGCCTGCGTGGTATTAGTTGCACCAAACAGCAACTGATCCAGAAACAATTTCATGATGAAGGATGCTTAGTCATTGGGGTTCAAGAAACGCGCCACAAACGTGTTCTCGACCAGCACAATGAATGGTACCATATAGTTGGACATGCAGCGTCTGCGGATGGCACAGATGGAGTCCAGCTCTGGTTTTCCAAGACCTTGCACATTTATGACTCAAGCCCCCTCATCCAGATGAAGCACATCACCATTGTGGCATCGCAACCTGATTTCATCATCGCACGGCTATGTATGCCTCATTTTCGAGCAATCTTTGTGACAGGACGTGCACCTCATGGAGGGCGTGCAGGTGAACTATCAGTGTCCTTCTGGAAGAATATCACTCAGCAGGTGAGACTATATGAAAAGGACCACCTTTTGTTTTTCCTGGGAGACACCAATGGACACCTTGGTGAGCACATCACTACAGCGGTTGGGTCCCATGCCGGTTCGGCTGAAAATGGGCCTGGAACAGAATTTCACAACTGGATGCTGCACCATCGCCTATGTGCTCCCAGCACTTTTGAGCACTCCCACATTGGCTCACGTACCACCACTTTTTGCACTCCTGATGGGGAACACCGCACCCGGATTGACTACATTGCAGTGCCAAGCTATCTCCATTATGATTGTCTTCAAACCTGGGTTGCGGAACAAATTGACCTTTGTGGAGTTCGAGAAGATCACACTGCAGTCATTGGTCGCCTTCAGTTCACGAAGGATATTACGTCACAGTCAAGGCGACGGCCACCTCCACCACGAATTGATCGGCAGGAGCTAGTGCACCAGCTCATGCAGCCGGAGATTCGACAACAACTTGCTGACACCTTGCAGGATGCCCCGTGGACCCTTGATCCACATCAATCTGCCGATTGGTTGGCGATGCAAACAGCTCATGCTCTTGCACGCATTGTACCCAGAGCAGCCAGGTGGCGACGCAAGCGCCACATATCAGCTGAGCTATGGCAAAAGGTCGATGAAAAGAGAGCAGCATTTCGCCAATTGCAGAGCATGAAGCGCACTTGGAGAACCACTTGCCTCCAATTGATCTTTACTGCATGGAAGTCAGGTCAATCTCTCATTGACAGGGATGAGATAAATATCTCAGGATGGCTGCGTCTTTTCGACCATGCATATGCACAATCACAATCCTCTCAGCAATATCAGAAGTTGACAGCCCATGTGACTGTACATATGCGAAAAGAAGACACAGCTTTTTACCAACGAATTGCCCAAGAAGCTGGACATGCCTACACCAAAGAAGGCCTCACTGCTCTTTGGAAACAGATCAAAGCTGTGTTGCCCAAAAATCGCATGAAGCAATTTCAAGCCCGCTATGACATCGGAGAGCAATTGCAGCAGCATTTCGCAGAACTTGAAGCAGGCTGTCTCATGCCAGATGAGAAAGCTCAACAACAATGTATTGATCGCAACAATCGTGACTTGGAGGCGAATCTGATGCCTCATTTCATTGAATTGCACGAGCTTCCCACTCTGGTTGAGATTGAGGATTTGTGTCTGAAGCAGCGACCCCACCGTGCTGCTGGACTGGATGGCTTGCCTCCTGAAGTATGTCGTCATGCGGCAGTGGTCTTGGCCCCTTTTCTCCATAGTGTCATCATGAAAGCCTTTCTTAGCGGAGTTGAACCCTTTCGCTATAAGGGCGGCTTATTGGTGCCTATTTGGAAACAAAAAGGTTCCCGACAATCCCCTGATACCTACAGGGGAATATTGCTTGCAGATGTTTTTGGAAAAATTCTTCATGCCTGGGCACGCAAAAGACTTCTTCCAACATTGGTGGCGAGACGAGCACCAGGTCAGATCGGAGGTTTGCCCTCACAGCAGACAATCACTGCTGTTCAGCTCCTCAGGCTCCACGGCAAGATTGGTAGGGCGTGCCGGCTTTCGACTGCGGCCATCTTCGTTGATTTGAGAGCAGCCTTCCATCACATGTTGAGGGAGTTCATCTTTACAGTGCGTGAGCCAACTACACAAGCAACTCTCCAAAGAATTTTTGATCCCAACGAGTTCGACCTGCCACAACTCTCACAGGAATTGCAAGAAGTATGTGCCCAAGCACCGCATGATATTCCGGAAGCTTTGCGGGCCTTTCTTCACGACATCCACAAAGATACATGGTTCAAGTTGGAAGCCACCAGCCCCTCCTCGACTGTGACGGAGCGAGGCACGCGGCCAGGATCACCGATGGCTGACTTGGGTTTCAATTTATTGATGTCCAAGATGATGTGGCAAATTGGTGACAAACTTGAAGGCCTACCTGCCTACACCCAGGGATGTCAGGCGATGGGGGTGACTATCCCTCCCCTGTCCTGGGTTGATGATTTGGCAGTGCCCCTAGCTGTCACAGACCCTTCCTTGCTTCTTCCTGCAGTTCGCGATGTGGTGGCAATTTTGCATGAAACCTTCCGCAGTCATGGCATGACAATGAACTTTGATGGAGGCAAATCAGAGACGGTTATTATGTATCGTGGCCCAGGAGCAGCCAGATACCGCACTGAGCTCTTTGACACCGAGCAACAACCCAAGCTTGTCATCAGCACACCGTCTCACATTTTGACCATGAGGGTCGTGCCCACTTACAAGCACCTTGGGGCTCGCTTCACTATGGATGCTGACATAGCCCTTGAGATCCAACAACGTGCTTCCATGGCCCGACAGGCTTTTGAAGAAATGAAAAGACCACTGTTTCTGAACAAGCAGATACCTTTGAAGGGTAGGTTGCAGCTCTACAACAGCTTGGTCATTTCCCGGTTGATGTATGGATGTCCGATTTGGGCAGATGTTCCAAGTTCTGCTGCCAAGCACATGGACAGTCTTGTGGTCACGCATCAAAGACGCATGGCTGGGATTGGGTTCTGGAGTGAAGAGCACATGACAGATGAAGATTTTCGACATCATTTAGAAGTTGCTCCATTTCGTATCACTTGGGCATGCCATCGACTCAAGTATCTTCAGCATATTGCTCGACATGGAGCACCATACCACAAAGAGATTCTTCTCTTGGAGTTTGCACAGAAGAAAGGTTGGCTTTGGGAAGTTTCCATTGACTTGCAATGGATGGCTAGTCTCGTGGACCTGCCCTTCACCTTCGACCCATCCAACCCACAATGGCGCCTGCTTTGGGATGAACTCTCTTTATGTAGCAGATGGAAAGCTTTGGTTGGGCGTGCTGAAAGGAAACACATTCTCCAAGAGCGAATTGCCCGAGATGTGGATCACTATCATGATCTGATTGTGCAGGAGCTCACCAAGTTTGGAATCGATGTCTGGCAAGGTGAAGATGCACCAGGTTATGATGATCCCTCTTTTGCCTGCGCACACTGTGACAAATCCTTTTCAACAAAGCAAGCCTTGGCAACCCATGCTTATCGTAAGCATGCAATCATGTCTGCTGAGCGGCCTTATATCCAGTCCACGCATTGTCCTGGTTGTCTTCGTGACTTTCACACTACCTGGCGAGTCCAGCAGCACTTGAAGTACCACCCCAACGGATGCTGGGATCGTATCTACAATGCGCGACTACCAGATGAACCAGTGACGATTGGCCTGCCAGCGCACTTGAAAAATGTCAAGAGATTGCCAGCCGTACGACGGCTTCATGGACCATTGCGACCCACGAGTGTTCAACGTCAGCGCATTAGTCTGGATCAGCGCATTGCTACGCTTCGCGATGAAGGAGCGTCAGAATATGCTTGGTGGCATCCGGAGAGTGACATGTCTCTTGTGAACCAGGCTACTACAGCTTTTACTGCGTGCCTGCAACAATGGTGTGCACGTGATGAACACGATGTGGTTTCCTTTCAGGATGACTTTTTTGCAGTGATCCTTGCTCTACCGGTCCCTGATCTCCTTGGTGGCCGTTTATTTGTGCATTGGATCGAACATGGATTTTATGATGCCTGGCCGAACGACCTTGACCCTGACACAATCCTGTGTCTGGAAGAGGCATATATGTCTATGTTAGACGACATCCCTGCTTGGAATATGCGCCTCCGCATGAAACGCTTGGTCCAACTTCGAACCAACCTTCCACCTGATGAACCTTCGTTTGAAGCGCGCCCTTCCCCAAGGACTACCAGACCGTACTCTCGTGAGCACAAGATCATCTCTAGATTTGCAACCATGGCAGTGCGCGAGTCGCAGCGATTGACATGGCGCAGATTTTCAATGCCACCTGTTCGAGGTTTAGCTGAGTCTGGTCCCTTTTACATCATTCATTTGTACTCGGGACGACGTCGGCCTTTGGACTTCCATGAGCAGATAGAGAAGATCATTGGAGAGTTCCCAAACCTACACATCCGGATTCTCTCCATTGACACGGCAGTGAATGAATGCATGGACGTGCACAACCCACGGCTGTGGAACTTCTTGCTGGAGATTGCGCGTGCTGGGCGAGTCTTAGGACTTGTTCAAGGACCTCCGTGCGAAACATGGACGTCGGCCCGACATCACCAGCAAGTGAACTGCAATGGGGCTTTATTACGTGGTCCGCGACCTTTGCGTCTTGCTGATCATTTGTGGGGCTTAGAACATTGCACTCTGCCCGAGCTTGCTCAACTCTTCATTGGGAACAGTTTGCTCCTAAAGGGATTGTTACTTGCTTGCGTGGTGGCGATCAATGGCGGCGTAACGATCTTGGAGCATCCGGCTGTGCCCTTCCAGGAGGAGTACGCAAGCATCTGGAGATTAGCTCTCATTAAGTTCCTCCTTCGCCATCCCGGTGCACTTTTTCGTAAGACGACACTGGAGCAGTGGCGTTTTGGGGCCTCGGGTGTGAAGCCAACCACGCTGATGTTCTCCAACACGGACCTGGTGGCCGCCTTGGATGCATGCGCGGTACCTGGGTTGCAGCGACCTGAGACGCTACTGATCGGCAAAGATGAACTGGGCCGTTACAAAACGGCGGCAGCGAAGGAATACCCTCCTGCCTTAAACCTTGGATTTGCTGTAGCGATGCGTAAGGTTCTGCAGTCGAAAGCGTCTGCTAATTGTGGCGGACCACAAGATGAACCATTGGACAGGAATTAGCTTTGATTGGATCTTGTGCTGAGCACGGAACCATCAAGCCAGATTACCAGCCGCGATAAAGCTGGTATTGCATGGCGGCACGAGATCTTTTCTCAGAGGCCAGAGGAAAAAAAAATATATACAAACATATATAGATATATTATATATATATATAGTATTATATAGTTCTCTTCATGTGTTCCATGTGTTCGCCCAAATTTTAAAAAACGCCATGATTTCAGTTTCTCAGGTGGCGCGACCCTGTAAGTTGATCATTGGAGCCGGGCCCCTGCACGGCTGAGGGCAAATCCTCAAGGGAAACTGCTCTGGTGCTGAAAAATCTGGCGGATATGGGACCTGGAAATTAGCTGGAAAGTTATGATCATAATATGTTTTATAACAATTATAATTATTATGACATGTTTTAACTATTGGATTATTATAACAGTACATATTATTGGATTATACATAATATGTTATATTATAATCCAAAAATATTAATCCAATAATCCGTATAATTTGTTATATTATAATAGTTAGCTGGAAAGTTATAACATGTTTTAACCATTATAATCCAATAATATGTACTGTTATGTACCGTTATAATAACATACTATCTATGTACTGTTATAATATGTTATAATCCAATATTAGTTTCACTCTCCGGGACACTAGGATAGTCACTTGTGAACCATCGATCGTAACATTGAGGAGAAATCTCAGTGCTGGGGTTCAAAGATGTGGGACCAATGTGGAAAGCCTGGCTTTTTCGAAGTTGGTATATATCTATATATCTGTATCTATATATATATATATATATAAACATATATATATAGTATCTATATAAGGCTGAGGTACTTTGATCCGCCATGTGTTGTTCGAATGCCTCCGTTTTGGCTCACAGCGGCGGATTCACATGACGGTTTTGCAGAACAGCGCCAGTTGTCCGCCAATTGCGCAAGTGCGGAGAGACTTCACAACCTGCAGAATCCAAGACATACTGATGCAGCAGCCATGAATGGACAACGGATTATACTGTATCATTCTGTTATTTGCTGATTGGTCGTAGCCCAAGAGCTGCCATTGAACAAGCAATATTGTTGTCACAACAGCCCAGTTCACATCTCAAAAGTCACAACCCGGCTGCCCCTCTTCCCATGGTAGTTTGAGTCGCCGCGAACATGGTCGCAACCTCAGAGTGTTTCCTCATGTCCCAATTGGAGACATTGGAGGATACCCCAATTGTGTTCTTGATGGCTGAATGCAGGATTTTGGGGTTCCAAGTGTTCCAATTGTTTGAGGCAACCCCCTCACTCTTGGATGGTTAAAACCTCAAACTGACCAGCCCTTTGTTGTTCCATTGAGGCCCCATGTTAACATCGCCGTATGCCATAGCACTATTGGGAGATGGTTATCAACCCGTTGAAACATCCTGTGAGATTTCTGGAGAAGTCTGAAGGAACAAGGAATCTGTGTGTTTTTTGAAGGTGACATGTTGTCCAAAAAGGGACACAATCCTCCCAATTTTTTTCCAGTGATCAAACACCAGATGGACCGGGCCACCCAACATTTGCTGAACATGATCCCTGAGCCATCGTCCAGTCATAATCAAAATCATCATAATTCATCCAATTGTCCATCGTTTACCATGGTTCACCTAAGTATCCAACATTCCCAAATGTTCCATCATGTTCCATCATGTTCCATCTTCACCAACGAAGGGTCAAAGAAGTGTGATTTCGGGCCCCAAGGCTACTTCGGCAACGCCGCAGAATGCCATTCCAGTTGGCAAGCGAGGCAGACTGGGAGGATAACGATTAACGGTGGACCTTTGGGCAAAATTTTAGACGGACATTTGGGGGTTAGCGTAAGGAGAGTGTCCCCATATCTGTGTTGGGTTCAGTTACATGATTCACCATCATTTTGCATATTAAAGCTTTGAACCAAGCCATCTAAGATTGGCCGTGTAGTGCTGAAACATTGGCTGGTGAGTCAGCCTGAAACTGACGAAATTTAGCAGCTCGATGGAAGAAATGCGAAGAGCCTGCAGATCCTCAGCATCTTCCAGTGAGTTTGGAAGGTCGAGTTGAATTGCAACCGCCATCACATGCATGGTCAGGGTCTCAACAGTGTCGCGATGCTGATGATGGTTTGCTGAAGACGATGTCTTGCATGTTTGCAATGAGAAATCCACCAGAAATAGGGAATCCGAATATGTTTATAGTTTATCTGCTATTTATTTGTTAGGTGCCCATCAAACCCAAGTGCTGATGGCTTGCTAAGGATCTCTTGGTGTATCCTCCTTGCCTATCTGGCAGTTTTTGTTGAAGGAGTGGCTGGCTCAATCCATAAATTCGACATGGACCAGTTGGCTTTGGGTCAAAGATCAGATTCGATATTCTGCGGATGTTATCCAAAATTTCCTGAAACCCATTAAAAACCCAATATGATGATGATATATGATTATACATATACGTATATAATTATGTATACATATATATGTATATACATATATATATATATATACATTGGGCTCTGCCCCCTGACACTAACAGTGACCACAATTCATACCACAAAAAAAAGCACAAGAAAAATCAAGTTGTAGCCCCCAATATGACTTTCATTTCCCCTTATTAAGGCTAGATGACCAGTCATGTTCCCTGCAAGTTGGCTCCGCGGTCGGCGCATTTTCTTGCCATGCCCAGAAGTCCTTGCTATCAAAATTC
>Ga0126342_10014771_pt1 | contig 13744 bp, 11 predicted proteins | sample Cyp1metagenome_FD_92528 | JGI IMG/M metagenome (GOLD analysis project Ga0126342, IMG submission 92528) | Coral microbial communities from Lord Howe Island, Old Settlement Bay, Australia - Cyphastrea 1 metagenome | ecosystem: Host-associated > Invertebrates > Cnidaria > Coral ...
ACTTTCCTATCTTTTCGCGCATCTGCATCTTCTTTCTTCTGATCTTGTCTCTTCTGACTCGTCTCACCTCTGCTTTTCAACTGTCCATATTGTCGGAAGTTTCACTTCTAAACTTCCTTCGAATAGTAGGTTGTTAGGATTTTGTTGTTTTGTTGCTTTGTTTTTGTTTGTTCTTCGTTGTTATGCTTATGTTGTTATGGTTTATGGTATAGTCCTTTTTATAGTCTATTGTATTGCTTATGTTGTTTGAGTTTTTTGTTTTGTTGTTTGTTGTTATGATTTATGTTGTTGTTTTCTATAAGGTGTTGCTCCCCTGTCTTTGGTATTAACCTCATAGAATTTGCTTGTATAATAATGTGGGCGGTTAGATGAGAAAGACGGGGGAGCACAATGCTAACTATAATATATAATATAATATATATATATATATATATATCACTTAAATGATGTGTTTTTCATCTAGTTATAACGGGCTATATGGGGATGTTTCAACCATCAGAACGGAGGCAACCTGGAGGGTGGCCACTACATCGCCTACTGGAAATCCGGCAACGGCTGGCAGAAGGTACCGATGGCAGATGCCAAGAACAAACATGTTTATTTTTTGAATGCCAATTGGATTATCAGTACATATCCGATACTATACATTCCTGTCACGGACTGGATATCAAGTGGATAGAAACTGCAGTTTTATTGGAGATATGTCCTAGAATGTATACTATTGTTTTACAAAGAAGTCATATCACTGGATATGAATTGGATGTACAAAAAAATCCAGCGACATTACTTTTATTGTTGTGTGTTTTGTTGTGTTTACAAAAAATATATCGCTGGATTTAAACACATAAATTCAATATCACTGGAGAAAAGCGCTATCAGTAAGGATTTGGAAGAAGACACAGTGTGATAACACATATAGTTCTATGAAAGTGGATCCGACATGAACATAGGGCGCCAAATTCAATGTTTTTCATCATTTTCCCTTCCGCAGATGTATTGCTGTGGTGGCATACCCATTTTCAGATGCCAAATCATCAGTCGGAGCCAGGTGAACAATGATCATTGCTCCGTCGCAAGTGAACAGGAGGTGAAAGAAAAGGCGGGACTGGCCTATCTGTTGCCTGGCAATGGGCAACTGGTGTATGGATGGATTACTCGGAGGTTACTCACACTTGGTTGTCCCATGTTGAAGTGGGTTATGATTCTGGTCACTAAGAAGTTACGTAGGACGATCGTTTAGTAGTTTTGGGAATGGACTCACCACATAACTCAAGGAGCTCAACAAACCGCCAAGTATTACAAACAATACCTCACTATTGCACAGTTGTCTTAGATTTTCTGAGTATTTCTAAGACAACTATGAAATAAAGTCATAGTATTTCTAAGACAACTATCTAAGACAACTATTTCCTGTGTATTGGAAGTATTTTGTGTTATTTTTCAAGTATTTCTTCAATACTTCCCCTTGATGAACCCACCCATTTTTATGGGCAATCCACTGGGAATCTCTAAAAATCAGCGAAGTCCAAGGATCACCATTTTGGCCATACTTTCTTAGTAAAATCGATGGCCCATGGCTTTATTTTCTGGTAAACTCACATAGCTACGGAAATAATTCCCTTTTTTTAGATGATTTATCTCTGAGATATGGCGATTTCCATAGCTATGTTAGTTTACCAGAGGGTATTTCTTTTGGGGCCTCCTAATCAAACCCAATGGCCCGAGGTTGGTCTATGAACTGGCTGGCTACCAGGGCACTGTGTCCTGGGAGTCCCTGAACGAGCACGCAGTGAGTAGTTCCTTGGGCAGATATTTGTGCCATTATTATTGCGATTATCCTTATTTCTACTCATACAATCCATGTCCATGACTGTTTCCATGATCATTATTGTAATTGATTTAGTGTTCCCATCGCAGAAAAGAAGCTTTTATTTCTTATTCTTCTGTAGTAGTGATAGTAGTAGTAATTGGTAGCAATTGTATTATTACGATATGCTTGGGCTATCATATTTACTAACAATACTTGAAGTTATCATATGTTATAATCCTATCCTATGATATAATTTCGATTCTTTTTTTGAAAACGCATCACTTTTTTCGCGTTCTCAAAGGCAAACAGTCAGACCGTCAGGGATGATCCAGAGGATCCAAGTGGAGGCCCTGACGCCCTTAGGGGACTCATTTCGACTGTGGCTCATATCATCTTTTGTAAAAATTATTGTATATATGAACTATTGTATATAATATGTAATACTATATAAAACTATTGTATATAATACTAGAACTATTGTATATAATATATATTATAATACTAGAACTATTGTATATAATTTATAATACTATATATGAACTATTATACAACTGAACTATTATACAAATATCATCTTTTGTAAGTGAGCTGAGAACTATTGTATATAACACTTGTATAACGAGAAATGGTGTTGAGTGGGTAATTACTAGTGTTGGGTGGGTAAACAAATATAAGTACAGTATACTTGGTATTAAGTGTTACTACTTTCATGCAGTCATATATAACTACTGATAATAAATATAGGCAACCTTCATTATAATATATACATATATATATCTATAGTGTATATATTACGATTATTTACCGGCCAGAAAAGTTGCTATCAAAGTGCTTATCACTGTAACTGTAGGCCCTTGAAAGGCGCCCCTCCAAGAACTACAGTAAATATACCATTATTCAATCATTTTTTTCTAATAGCTATCCCTTACAACACATCACTATTATCGCTATATTATTACTGTATTATCATTTATAACTATTTTGTAACTATAGTTGATATTATTCCCCATAATAGTTATCATGTAGCTATAGTTACTATTTACATTATAACTAGTATGTAACTTTTGGTATTAACCCATATACCTATTATATTACTAATATCCTGTCTACCTACATTTCCCAGTCCCAGGAAAGTTTACTGTATTACCACATCTTCTACAATAGGAACTATTTGGTGGATGGTTTCACTGTTACTACTATCACCATAAGCATTACTATGATAGATACACAATAGATATAGTTAACTATAAATGTGATATTCATTTGATAAAACTATTCTGCGACTATAGTTAATAGTATTTAATATGTTTAATGTATCTATACTTAACTTTATCTAATAGTGTTTCACTGTAACAAATCCTATATAGTTACAATAGTTACTATTTTTGTATAAAATTATGATTCCCCCATGAATATCACTGATACATCGTTGTTATCTTTTGATGTATATAATCACCATATATATATAATAGTCAATATGATTTTGTTGCACTATGATTGCTATTATATAGTTACTATAGTTGATATCATCACGCTCTATCTCTCTATAAATATATATATATAATGTTTGAGAAGCAATAATAAACCAACCCCCAAATCACCATTTTTAAAGATGGTATGTTTACCATTCCCAGTCATGGGTGATTTATGACATTGCTTTACCCACATTATACTGGGATGATTGTAGTGATACTGCAAGTAATATCCATTATACTCCAACTTTATCACAATCATAATCACTAGTATATGGAAATATATGATAATATTTACTATAGTTGATATCATCACAATATTTAATATATATACGTATATATATATATACTGGTTGGTGGTTTGGAACATTTTTTATTTTCCATGATACATGGGATGTCATCCTTCCCATTGATGAACTCATATTTTGCAAGATTGTTAAAACCACCAACCAGTTCATAGTTAGTTAAAATATAGTTGGACTATCTATAATATCTATAATATCTATAATATCTATAATATCTATAATATCTATAATATCTATAATATCTATAATATCTATAATATCTGTGATATCTATAATATTTGTGATATCTATGATATCTATGATATCTACAACATCTATGACTATATCTATGATGATCTTTAATATATATATATATATATTATCTGTTAAATATTTTCTATATTTCCCATATAGACATATATTCCAGACATAGTTAATATTAACTAACATTTTCATATATATATATACATACATATTTTCCATGATATATGGGATGTCATCCTTCCCATTGATGACTCCATCATTTTTCAAGATGGTTATTGCACCACCAACCAGTAATAATAATAATAATATAATAATAGTATATATATATGTAATTTGGCTATATTACAGTGGAGATATATTGCAGTGGCTATCATAACCCTGGTTATAAAGTGGGATAAGTAGGGTTAATCCACTTATAACTAGGGTTACAACCCACTTACAAACTGGGATGAGCCACCAAGTATATAGCTAGGTCTTATATTTCCCATATAGACATATATTCCAGACATAGTTAATATTAACTAACATTTTCATATATATATATACATATACATATTTTCCATGATATATGGGATGTCATCCTTCCCATTGATGATCTCCATCATTTTTCAAGATGGTTATTGCATCACCAACCAGTAATAATAATAATTATATATATAGATATAATTTGGCTATATTACAGTGGAGATATATTGCAGTGGCTATCATGACCCTGGTTATAAAGTGGGATAAGTATGGTTAATCCACTTATAACTAGGGACACAACCCACTTACAAACTGGGATGAGCCACCAAGTATATAGCTAGGTCTTATATTTCCCATATAGACATATATTCCAGACATAGTTAATATTAACTAACATTTTCATATATAATATATATATATATACATATACATATTTTCCATGATATATGGGATGTCATCCTTCCCATTGATGATCTCCATCATTTTTCAAGATGGTTATTGCACCGCCAACCAGTAATAATAATAATAATTATTATTATTGTTTTATATATATAGATATAATTTGGCTATATTACAGTGGAGATATATTGCAGTGGCTATCATGACCCTGGTTATAAAGTGGTTATAACTAGCATTTCCCTCCCAGGAAAGCTCCTGGACCAACGTCTCCACGAGCTCTTGGCGCATCTGGCCCTGGTGGCGGCGCAGCGTTTGCTGCGCCTGGCGCCCTCCGAGGCGCTGCTGAGCCGCGCCAAGGCGCTGCCGCCGTCGCTGCTGCAGGGCGCCTTGGAGCCGATTTCGGCTGGGAAAAGGTGGCCAAAATGTGGGGAAAATGGGAGGATCTTGGAATTTTGAGAGAAAAAATGGGATTGAAGTGTGGTAAAACTATGGTAAAATATGGGGATTATAATAGAAATATGTGGTTTAAATATGTTTTGAGATGGTTTAAGATGCTTTGATATGGTTGAAAGTAAGGAGTCACTTGGTTATGAGTCAAAACCCTGGCACCGTAAGTCATAGCAGGGTAATGGATGTTTATTTTGCCGGAATATATGGGAATAATATGGGTTTTGACCAATCGCCAAGGAAAAACTGGGGTTCAATCCAAATATTGAGGCACGCACTCCAATTTTTTCTAGGGACATCCCAATTTTCTGTGCTACAGCCCGACTATCAATGGTTAAATCCAAATGGTCGGTGCTTGGAATCAACATTTTAGTGGCGGAATCCATAAATTTCTCCAAAGAATGTGGCCACACTGAGGGGTTTATGACGGTGCTAAGGCCCGGTGTTCTTACGCTCCTTTGGAATCCTAACTACACACTGTTTGGGGTCTCTTGCTTGGATACCCTCTGGTAAACATACAAAAAGCGAACTGGAAAACAGCCCATAGAAATAGATGGTTTTCGTATTAAAAATGGTGATTTTCTATAGCTATGTTAAAGTTATTTAACATAGCCATGGAAAATCACCATTTTTAATAGGCAAACCATCTATAAATGGGTCATTTTCCATGGCTATGTTAGTCATTACCAGAGGGTCATTTTTTGGTTTGCAGAGCCTCTTGACTCCAAGGTTATGCCGATCGGCCGCGCACGGGCCTTGGCTCTGTATTGGCAGCTGTTCGACAGGATCCGTCCACGCGCTTTCTGGTGCTGACGCGAGATGTGTTGATGGTTTCTTGATCCAGGTGACATAAAAAAGTTGTAGCAATAACCCCAGGTGACATAAAAAAGTTTTGTTGATGGTTTCTATTCAGTTTCTATTAGTTGATTAGTTATGGGGATAAGTCTTGACCAACTTGGTTTAGTGAGGTGGATGTTGTTGGGACGATTGGAGCGGTTTCCGAAAACAACGTTTTTTCGAACAAACTACCCGGCCTGGTAAACTAACATAGCTATTGAAAATGGCCCAGTCGAAATAGTGAGTTTTCCCATTAGAAATGGTGATTTTCCATAGTTTTTTGCATGTTTACCAGAGGGTAAGCCAATGAGATTCGTCCACCTTCACTTTTTTGACCTTTTATTTGCTGAAACAGTGGTTCCTGGTTCTGCTGCTCTAAATATATATATATATTTTTTCTTTTCTGTTCCCCTCAACTTCATACAGAATGACTACGCGAAGGCGGGTGCTGGCTATGTGAAAGGCGTTGAGAATTTCAAAGATGTTTCACACATTCTTAATTCAATTCTCCTCAGCCGATTACCTCTCTACTGTTGTTCATTTTTTTTTCGCAATTTCAAAGGCTAAGGTTCTGTGCACAGACTTCTGCAGTCTGCACGATTTTGCAAAAAAAAACAATGAAATAGCTGTTCCCAGAGGGATGGATGTTTGTCAAACAGCACATGGACACAAAAGTGACTAAAGCATGGAAAACCCTCTGGTTGTTTAACATAGCCATGGTATAGATGGCCCATAGAAATAGATGGTTTGCCTACTAAAAATGGTGATTTTCCATGGTTACGTTAAATGACCAGATGGTAACATTCATGAACCAAAAGTGACTAAAGGCAAGTAGACTTCCAATACGACTGTCTGATACATGAGCGGAGGCTGCACCCACACCATGGTGGGGTCAGTGTTGTCCTATTTTGTGGCTGTGAGAAGGAGTGTTTCGCTTCAATTTTAGGAGCCGTCTACATCGATGCCACTGTCGGATGCTTTTGATTTCCGGAGGGAACCATTTGAATGTTTCAAATAGGGGTAACCCCAAATCATCCACGTCATTATATTTCCAATATTAGAATACCATATATATATATATAATATAATATAATATAATACTATATAATATAATATAATATAATAAAATATAATAAAATAAAATATAATATAATTTAATTTAATTTAATATATATAGATAGATAGATAGATAGATAGATAGATAGATAGATTGATAGATCGATAGATCGATAGATCGATAGATCGATAGATCGATAGATCGATCGATCGATAGATAGATAGATCGATAGATCGATAGATCGATCGATCGATAGATAGATAGATAGATAGAATTCTAATATTGGAGGCCTGGGTTTTGTGTACCCCATGTACTGGCCAGTCGCGTTACCAGCCTGCGAACATCTTAGGCTTCAGGCTTGTGCCCCAGCGACTTGCAAAGACAAGATGTGGATATCCAAGCTATGCCACGGACGCGGGAAGAAGCCATTGCACTGTTGCAATCCAGAAAGAACCAGGATGCTGATATGCTGCATGCGGCGTTTTTCGTCAAAAATTCCCCTCCCAAGCTGTGATGGTCTGAAAATAAAGCGGGGTTTCATCTGAGGGATTTTCGCATGATTTTGCGGATCCTTCGAAAGATCGGAAAAAATAGGGTATCAGGAAGTACCAATCACTGGTTGGTGGTGACTGGAACCACGGAATTTTATGACTTTCCATTCAGTTGGGAATTTCATCATCCCAACTCACTTTCACTCCATCATTTTTCAGAGGGGTTGGCTCAACCACCAATCAGTAGATCATCAAATCACCGCTAAGTCACTAATGAACCGCTATCAAGATCTATTAACCACATATTAACCACCAGTAATCACAAATCACCACTATTAACCATTATCAACCACTAAAGGCAACCAGATAGCCAATTAATTACATACCTTAATTCCCATACATTCCCATTATCATCATCATTGTTAAGAGCTAAATGTGGATTTGAACATGTTTGAACCATCTAACTATAGCTATTTCCCCTATAAACCCATAATTGCCATAGCTAAAGTTGATGCTTCTATGGTGATTTTTGAAACCAGCATTCAACGGCTAAATGATTTGACCCCCGAAAATCGACCTCAGCCACGATTCAGCGGCCTCAGCACGATGTCGCTCATTTTAGGTATTGGTTAAGGGAACTTACCCTAAAAAGATGTGTTAGTTCAGGTTCGTCAACGATTGTAATTCAGGCGGATATTGTGTTTGCCGACATGCGTTTACAACCACAAAACATCAATTCATGCCATTGAATATGAACTTTGGGTCAAGATCGGGACTCCAAATGGGACGGGTAATATTGAAGACGACCAAAATCTGTGTTTTTTTTTGGATTGTGATCTTTGACCCATGCCTAGCATCATTCCGATCCAGATCCAACTTTGGGCTAGGAAAGACACCATTCTTGGCTAAGTGCATGACTTATACATCCCGTATATTGGTTGGTTCAGTTGGTTCGTTCCCGCTTCAAGATGTTTGGGTTCAGTCATGGAGTGCCCCCAAGTTATGGGACATGACATTCTTCGTGGGGCCCAAGCAATGGGGCAAGGGGCACCATCCATCCCCATGGATCCCCATCGAATCTCCATGGCAGTTTCCATAGCTGCCATAGCATTCAACAGTTTTTTCATCCCCATGGACCCATGGATCAAAACTGAAGCCCTGCAGGATCATCAGGGATCATCCACTGAATCTTGGTGACTTCACGGAGTTCACATTTTCTGGCTGATCCCATTTTTTTTGGGCCAAACTGGGGAATCCCACGGTTTCAAAAAACCAGAGGCGATCCCGTCGAAGTGAGATGTTAATGATGTTATCACCTGAGTGGCAGAACGAAATCCCCATTTTTCACAGCATTTCTCGTGCTGTAAATCACCATTTTTCTAGCTCCCGTCCCATCGCCAGGAGAAGCCTTTGATGATTTTGTGCCGTTGGGCACTTCATGGCACGTGCTCCGACACATCCTTCACCAGCCAGGCTGCCTTCGCTGAAATCCCGAAGCCTGCTGGGGAGACGGGGAAAATCCAAAGCGACTGTTGGCCATTTAATATAGCCATGGGAAATGGCCCATAGAAATAGATGGTTTCCCAGCTATAAACATCCATTTAGTTACGGGATTTTCCATGGCGAACTGTTAAATAACCAGATGGTACATACCCTCTTAGAAACATTCACAGTTTGCGAACTTGAACATGGCCCAGTCGAAAAAGTTGATTTACCCATAAAAAAATGATTTTCCATAGTTTTTTGTTAACGTTTACCAGGCCGGGTAGTAACTGCGGCGAGTTGGATAGGAGGCTATCTGAGATTGGCAATGATGCCAATTGGAAATGAGGAGATATACATAGATATACAATGTGGATATCAGTTTCCAAGTATAGGCAAGTGCTTTCAGGTATACCTGGTCCGATATTCCCAAATATAGGTATACGATATGATGGTTATATATGATATGTACAATATATATATACGTATATATATAATATACTGTGTATATATATATATATGTATGTATATATATAGTTCTATAACCATTATATAGCAGTTTCTGGTTGGTGGTTTTACCCATGTGAGGGTGATCCCCCAAAACAGTCATAGTTTGAGTATGGCTCCAGATCTGGGTCAGCATTCGGGGTACCTGTTAGGGCCCAGAAAAGTGGGCACATTTAGTATAAAATTTCACTAAAGTTACAAGTATCCTAATTTTTGGTGCGATGTTCTAAACCAACTTCATTTAGTATAACTTCATTTTGTGCAGTATTTGCAAGGTGAGGCAGTGAGGCCCCCAAAAAAGTTCGTTTAGATTCACCCTATTAACTGTAGTTATTTTTCCCCGATAAACCCAAGCCAAGTTGGCCCAAATAGTCCCAGAATATCCCAGAATTTCGTAAATCCATTGAGTCCTCCATAATCCCCTTTACAGTCCCACGATTATCATGATTTTCTGTATCAAAATTAGGTCATTTTAGTATGCCTAATATATGCCTAATTATTGGACTCTATATACTGTATATATAATTATATAGTTATATATAATTATATATATATGATTATATATATATGATTATATATATATATACACAGATTAATACATTGTTGTATCCATTTCCTTGTCTCACTATCTCAAATCTAATCGTAAACATTTTACATATATACACACACCCCAATTTGAGCAGTGAAACCATATATACTGTATCTAGTGTATATATATATAGATGACTTAAATATATGTCATATATTCGCACCACAACTTCGCAGATCACCTGCAGGCCATTCATCAACTTCGACGGCTGGCGGATGAGAACGACGTGCAAGGCTTGGTACTGACGATTCTACTTCCACCCTGGAGGTTTCACGTCCCTTGGGCATTGATGCAGCCAAAATGGTGACGAATCGTCGGGCAACAATTAGGATTTAGGGTTTAATGTTGTCTTTTTTTGGTATTCAAGGAGTTATAACACGCCCATATATATTTTTTTTTAAGAAATCAGGATTTTTCACTGAGAACATTGTTTAAAACATCAGTAAACAAGGTCATGCTGATGCCACCATTGACAAGATGACACCCAACACATCAAGACTAGTGGTTTTTTTTAGCACCCAACACTATAGAAAAGTACATGAGTTTAAGCTGCTGTTTCTATGCTTAAGTTTATTTTTATGTGGGTTAAACATGGTGAATTTGTCCGTGATGAATTTTGAGTCTGTTGAGTCGGAATGATGGTCTTTCGTTTTGAAGATATTCCCATGGTGTTGGTGATTTGATGATCCAAGATATATATCCAGATTTTCTATTAAAAATTCTCAATATCCAGAGATGTTTCATCAACTATGAGATCATCTCTGAAGTCAATCTCTAGTTAATTGACGAATATGATCAATGAGAATATTTCGATGAGAATCATTCCCTATGGATCCAGGTACAGTACCTTCTGAAAGGAAGTGGGACTGGGCTATAATTTACTATAAATTGGAGGGTTAAGTACCTTCTCAGACAGCGGCCATGGATCCTCTTCGGGATTCGTCCACCGATTTTTGGTGCCAAGGTGGGGAAGAGCTACGAATCCGCATTGCTGGGCCAGTGGCAAGTGCTTCATTTGGAGACTCGGCTGTTCAGCCGCGGGACATCGGAAATCGATGGGGAGAGACTGAGAGATTTTTCACATGATATAACGAACTAGTAACGAACTAGTCAATGGATTGAATCTAAACCTATAATTGGGGGGCCTCAAGAACTTAACCTTTGGGTTGATGGAGTATATATATATATAAGGAACTAGTCAATGGTTTGAATCTAAAGCAACAAACATAACTGGGTGACCTCACCTTGTATGATGTCCTTCATATTTTTCAACCCCCAACAGCGGGGCGATCCCAATTGATTTTCGGGATCTCATCTTGAAAAAAACAGTTGAATTTGGACTTTTTCTGCCGGCAAGACCTGTTCCTGTTCCAGGTTTTCCCAAGTTTGATGGTTTCCCTATGTTTTCCTATGTTTCCCTCTTTGCACCAGGAATCATCAACCAGCATCATTCAGGCGATCAGATCTATCAGACTGGTGAAACATTTTGGACATCAGTTGGCCTCTCCCCCAAAAAAAACATGAACATTGACCCTGCAACTGATTCAAGATACGTCCCACTAAAACCGGATCGTTTTCCCAAGGAAAAAGAACATCTGGAATTTCCAGTAGCTGCCACTGAGTTTCCACCAACCATCGGCCAAACATATGCCGCAAATTTCGCACCGTTGGTGCCAGGTTGGTTTCTTGGTAAAGCGACTGGATCATACTGGATCTGCGGTACTGGTTGATTGAGTTTTTTTTTTTACGTTTTCGCCAGCTTTTATTGTGTCAATTTCACCAAGCAAAATTGGGGTTGAATCATGAGCAATCATGAGCAATCATGAGCTTTTGATAGATTTTGGGTGTATAGAATAGCCATATTTATAGCCTATTTTCACACACACAAACACACCAATGTGCTTTCCGTGCAGCTTTCGACCAGGATTCTTTGGAAGATACCGAAGCACCTTCTTTGGTCACATCGATCTTGACGAATGCGCCCAATTTGAAGCCTACAGAGCAGTTGGGCTGTCAAGAGGACGGAATGTTTCGCTGTCCAAGTCGGCTATTTCAGGCAGACATCAGACATCATGTTATTCCATGCACAGTTGTGATCCTTAGCCGTTTTAAGTGGCTTGCACTCCCCATTTAAGTGAGAAAAAACCTTAGTTGCAGGAGTTATGATCCCATTTGCAACTGTCAATGGCTGTGACTGCAGTTACCAGTGGGATTATGTAACAATAACAAATTGAAACATCCTCAACATCCTGAAATAAGGTTTGGGATAAAAGATGGTACAAAATGCCCCCAACGTTCTCCCAAGTCATGTGTAATCCAGAACTAAACAATGTGTTCGATTGTCAGGTCATTCTTCTTAATTACTATAGGAAGAGACTGTTTCAGCCCGATGTTGAACCGGAATCAATCACAGCTACCATTAAAATCGTAGAAAGTATATAGCTATAACCGGCTATAACCCAACTTCGCGAACGACCTGGGGCCTCACCTTGCACTTGGAAGTGCAGTTCCAGTGAATTCTTCGTGGATGTAGTGAAGACCATAGTTATAGGATAGGGGCCCCATAGCCCAACAAATATGGGGTTAAAGTCACCATGCTTAGTACGCCTCTGATATCATTGCTGATATCTATTGCTAACCCCAGATCTTAGGAACGCCACATCTTAGGCCCCACGTTTTACCTCATACCCTGGTAATCTAATATCGCTATTGAACATGGCCATTTAGTTCGTTGATTTACCTATCAAAATTGAGGGATCTTCATGGATTTTCCACATAGCAAACTCTAAACGTTTACCAGAGGGTTATTCCATTCTACCACAGAAATACCACTATAATCCCCATTGTATCCCATATTATACCATATTATACCACTATAATCCCAGTTTACCAGGCCGGGTATCACCGCGAGGAGGTTCACAAACACCTCGCTGCGGCCGTGGCTCGTCTGCCCAGCAGCGATGCCATGCGCCGCATGGCCGACGGCTGGGTGGACGCGGAGCGAGGCATGGCGCAGGCCGTGGCGTTCTACGCGCAAGCCGCGTTGCAGAGACCTGGCGAACTCTACCGTCAAGGGGATGGTGGTAGGGTGAATATGGAGGTTACCTTATGGTTAATTCGTGGTGAAACGTTGAAGCAGTTTAGAGTGGTTTATATGTAGGGGATTGCAAGGAATGGGTTAATCATGGCAAATTCTCGAAGGAAAACCTCTTTCACATGTTTTTTTGGGACCATTTTTCCCACATGGAAAATTCCATCTCACATTATCTTTCAGCTCGAAACGCAACTAACTACAGATTAACGGCAGTTGCTTGGATTTTTGAGCGATCCGCTTCGCGATGGAGGTGTGCTTCCTCGCGTCAGGTGCAACGCTGGCAGTCCTTGCCCCTGATGAATTTGAAGGAAAAACTGCAAAGGCTGTGAAGCAAGTCTTGGCAAGTAAGATTGATGTCAGCATTTTCAGACAAAGACTCTTTTCAGAAGATGGTTCCGAGATTCCGGATGATGAGATTTCTGATTCGGCTCCAGTGAAGCTTATGCTTGTGATCCTGGAGTTTTTCCAAACGGATGCTGAGCAAACCCAACGCATGATCTCTGCATCCACCAACAATGAATTGATTGAACTTGAGAGTTTGCTGAA
>Ga0126342_10014772_pt1 | contig 13743 bp, 11 predicted proteins | sample Cyp1metagenome_FD_92528 | JGI IMG/M metagenome (GOLD analysis project Ga0126342, IMG submission 92528) | Coral microbial communities from Lord Howe Island, Old Settlement Bay, Australia - Cyphastrea 1 metagenome | ecosystem: Host-associated > Invertebrates > Cnidaria > Coral ...
GAAGAAAACCATGGAACAATTGAAGAACACTATGGAAAAATTGAAGAAAACCATGGAAAACTTGCAGAAAACCATTGGAAAACCATGGAAAAATTGAAGAAAACCCGGGAAAAATTGAAGAAAACCCGGGAAAAATTGAAGAAACCAATGGAACAATTGAAGAACACCATGGAAAACTTGCAGAAAACAATGGAACATTGAAGAAAACCATGGAAAAATTGAAGAGGCACGAACCCCAAAAAAAAATCCAAAACTGTAAAAAAAAAAAATACCAAAAACAATTCTGCACCCTATTACAACTGGCAACTAGCAAGTTTATAATGGTAGTTTAATAGGCAAACATCTAACTAACTAACTAACTGACAAACAAACAAACAAAACTAACTAACTAACTAACTAACTAACTAACTAACTAACTAACTAACTAACTAACACACATATATATATACATCCTAGTTTCAGACAAACCTTGGGTAATCGTATCCCACGTTCATATATAATACCTGCACTGCTTAGGACCGAAAGCAAGATCTCGTTTGGGGCGCATTTGATATTGAGAAGGTATTGTTTTTTTAATCATATACTACACTTGTACACATGTTCATACAATCAGATCATCAATGTGCGGATTCAAATATGTTCCATGGCTAAAGAATTGAGGAAGGCCCCAAATCCCTAAAGATCTATCCGTTGGATATTTCGAGGGGAAAACTTTCCATTGGAACATATGTAGTTTTTCGAAGCGTAACCATGTTCATTTGGATAATTTTTGTAATTTCACTCATACCCAGAGTTCTCCAACTTGTGTCGGTTGTATCCCCAGTTTTTGATAGATGTTTAATAGTTTCTTGTGTTTTTTTGTGGCTTTCCGTCCTCATTGGTTGGTTTTTCATGCTACGAGTTCGTTGGTGTTCCGTCCCCATCGAACTGCTGGATCCCAACTCCGCAATTGGGACTTTGTGCTATTGTAAAATTGGCCCAGTCGAAATAGTGGTTTTTCCCATTGAAAATGGTGATTTTCCAGTTCGCTATGTGGCTGTTTACCAGAAGGTAACTTGAAAAATCTTGAAAACATGAATTCCAGATTTAGATGGTAAAATGATGGATAAAATCACGTCCACCTTTTCACCGAAAATTTCCCCAGATTTTCATAGGTCTCCCTGGGATCAGGATGGTGGCTTCCCTGCAAAACGGCTCAATGGCTTGGAGCGGTGAGGAAGCGACCCTGGGGAAATGGCGCCGTGATGTGCGCCGCCCGAGTGGGCCTGGGATGGTGCCGGGGTAGCTGGTGTCAACCTGGAGGAATGTTGAATGATCGGACGACAATCTTTGAACATGGTTAATAGTTGTTAATAGTGGTTAATAGTGGTTAATAGTGGTTAATAATAGTTAATAGTGGTTAATATAGTGGTTAATAGTGGTTAGTAGTGGTTAATAGTGGTTAGTAGTGGTTAATAATGATCATCAATAATTATTTAAGTTGTGATTAATGGAGATTTACCCTCTGGTAAACGTTTACATAACGAACTGGAAAGATCCACCATGCTATGAATGGGTCAATCCACTATTTCGACTGGGCCATTTTTAATAGCTATGTTTGTTTACCAGAGGGTACATCGTCCGATCCTGTTTTTTTTCCAGACCTGAGCACATTTACACACTAACCAGCAAACAGAAATCGACTTGTGAAGGATGGGCCATGCAAAGAATAAGAGATTCAGTAAATCAAGAAAGGGGAAATGATAGAGCGGTTGCATATATATATAATTATTTAAATTATTGTTATTATTATTAATATTATTAAATATTTTTGTTATACACCCTCTTTGGTCTTTGGTGTGACACCTCGTCTCGGGTAATCAAACATGGTCTCAGTCATCGCCAGTGACGAGCGGAGGCAAACAGGCCACAGAAGACTTGTGGTGGTCACTTTTTCCTGTCATCTAATGGGGTCAATAATTAACATATCACAAACTAGTGGCATATGATTGGATATAGAACCAACAATATGGGAATATATAATTGAATATAACGAAATCTAAAACATATATATATATATATGTGGATATATATATGTATATATATATATATATATATATGTATATATATATATGTGGATATTATATATATATATATATATATATATATGATTTATATATATATATATATATATATATTAATTATTTAATTATATATATATACATATTTGAGCAGTGGCTGCAAGACATCCCTGTTGATGATGCGTTGGGGATTTTACTTGTCAATATTTTTCAATGAATATCGGGGATTCTTGTGGAGCGATGGACACCGAAATTGCATCAGAGGGACGAACATCATGAGATTTGAAAATTACCCTTCCCTAATTACAGATAGCATATATGAAAATGGTCCATTTACAGACGATTTACCTATTAGAAATAGTGATGTTCCATGGCTATGTGAATTACCAGAGGAAAAGACAAAGAATGAGACATCAGATATTTGACCCTGGTATCTAAATTTGAGGGACATAGACTTCTATTTGACCCTGCAAGCTTCACCGGTATCTAAATCCTGGTACTTCGTTGTCCCATGATCCTTGTGGGTAGTTCGTTGACCAAGGCCGTAGAACTGGTTCATGGTTTCAAGTAGTGCTCAAAACCCCTGTTGGTTGATGATGACTTGGGGAGTTCAAGGGCACTCTTGATCCTTGGTTAGATACTTTCCTACTTTCTTTGGCTATTAATGCAAAAAATGCAAAAATGTACTAACATGTACTACCCTCTGGTAAACGTTTACATAACTATGGAAAATCACCACTTTCATAGGTTTAAATCAAATAACATCAACATAAATCAACTATGTCAATGGTCCATTTTCATCCATTTTCCATAGCAAACTGTAACAATTACCAGAGGGTAACCAGCCATGACCATCATCCATGGGCTGAGGTCCAGGATCTGGCGCTTCTTTTTCAGGTGCGGGGAGCAAAGACAAAGGGGGCCGTTTTTTTTTTTCGGCTGAAACTGGCGCGCTTCATCAAATGGGGATCAAATGGCTAGATGAATATGGCGGGGGTTATGATCAATGATGACTTCTATATCCTTGTACATATGTATGTATATACATATCACCAACAACATGATGTATGGCAGAAGCATTTTGAATCGTTTCTCAGACTTAAGGTGTTTAAGTAAGTCGCCGAGGAAACATGGCACCAACTGGTGACAAACTTTCCAGAGCCAAGGTACCCTTCAAAATTACTGTTGCCATTAAGTTGGGTTTGTTTTCGAAGCCGTTCGTTTTATTTTGAATATGTTTTGTCCTTCATGTTGATAATTGCATGTTGCTGCTAACATTTGTTCTCATTGCAAATTTGGATACATTGTGTGCTGATCAATTGGGCAATGACATTTATTGGTTGAAAGGATTTTTGTACGATCATTCTGCATTCCGAGGAATGCCAAAATGGTAATGGAAGTACATGGGCTTTTATCTTTGCCACTATTATATACGTAAGTATATGTATATATATAATATATGCAATATACATATGTATGTCTATTCTCAACACATACATAATAGGTATGTACAAACATGCATGTGCATGCATAAACATGTGCATGGTACGTGATACATGAAACTTGATACATGGTACATGATACATGATAGATGATACATAATACACATACACATGTACACACACATACACATTTGACATTTGAATAACCATATAGACATACATAGAAAACATAGACATACATAGACATATACATTATACAGGCATATATATATACACGTAAACATATATACATATACATATACATACATAATATATATATAAACATACATATATATATATATATATATATACATATATTATATAAACATATATATATATATACACATTATGCATGATCATGATATGTTCAGATGTGGGTTTAAACACAACAGCTGTGATGCCAGGAGACCCGTGCAGAGGAAGAGACCGTGAGGCTTGGGCGGTGGATCTTTGAGAACTTTGGATAGCACCAACGATATGTTTGGATATGTTGAGCATGGATATGAGTATGGATAGCACCAAGTCATATTGCTGCATGTGGTCATATACAGTAAATGCTACTTTCTCATTCACCACCTAATTACTGTAGTTGAGTTTGGAAATGGTTGCATTGGTTGGCTTGAATTCGACCTTCTATATGTTCTGTAGTCACTACATTCACGATCCGTTCGATGAAAACACGTTTATGTTTACCCACTGAGTCTAAGCAAATGAGGTATTCTTGAGGAATATATGGAGGTTGCCTAAAATAGGGATACCCTTATAAATCATCCATTTTACTAGGATTTTCCATTACAAACCATCATGGCTGTGGGTTTTCTGGTCAAATTGACAGCATGAGACTATAGGCCTGGCCGACGTTTTTGTGGAAGTGCAACGCTGTGACATGGGGGCTTCATCTCATAGTTTCTTCATGTGTCTTCATGTCTTAAGCAATGTGGGAGTTTCCACAGTGATATGAATAATATAAGATTATATATATATAAGATTAATTACATATATATATATAGATGAGATTATATATCTGCTTGTGTATATAGATAAGAATATTATATATATATATATATATACATATGTATATTATAAATCATCCCAAGCATCGAGAAATAACCCCATTTTCATAAGCCACGAATGGACGATGGTTCTACGACCACCTGGACAGGCACATTGGAGAGCCGCTGTTTGCGTTTGGGCAGCCCAGTGTTGTCCAAGTGGCTTAGTGTTGAAACTCTGGTAATTTGTTACAGTTTGCTATTGAAAATGGCCATTGACATAGTTGATTTACCTATTAAAGTGGTGTTTTTTCACAGTTGTGTAAACGTTTACCAGAGGGTAAACCTTGGTAACGTGGTTATGACATAAGCGGACATGAAACTCATGAAATACCAACCAGGCAGGATTCCAGTGCGTGAAAAACATGGCACCCTCCAATCTAAAAAATCCCCTGGGCCCTGGACTCCCAAAATGAACAGGTGCAACACATTCCACCAGAACTTCTGGGGATCTATTCACGTTCCCAAAACATAGATAGTTACGGAAAGTGCTGATAACAATCATTTAGAATCCAGTTTCAATCAAGAAAACGATACACGTCTTTTTACTGTGGGTACAAGGTGGTGTCCCCTAGGTTGGTTTATGTACCCTATAGAAATATTCATCGGGAGAACGTGTTTGGTCGACCCAATGCTTTTGCTGATTAGAATGCGCTCAGTGCATACAGTTGAACACAAACGTTATTAGGAGGCTTGTGAAACGTGCACAACTTCTGTGACACGTGCACAACTTCTGTGAAACGTGCACAACTGCTGGGAAACGTGCACAGCACAACATCTATATGAAACGTGCACACATAGGATACTTGGAAAGACTGGGTGGGGGCGGTGAAACACGTTATACCCATATTTGGTTGGTGGATTGGAACATGTTTTTTCCATAATAGATGGAATATTCATGAATATTCCTTCCCATTGACTAATATTTTTCAAGATGGTTAAAACCACAAACCAGCTTATTGATTGTAGGCTTGTTTCATCACCATGAAGCGAACTTGACGACCAACTCGGCTAACTTTTCCAGCACCACCTTATGTATTGTTAACGGAAAACGAGCTAAGGTTTACCACTATTAACAAAACAACGAGTAAATACCAATATTAGTCCGGGACTAGTGAGCCTCTGTTTGGGAAACCTTAGGATACCAAAACTAACAAAAATTCCAATTATTAGTTTCCCAACAAGTATTACTGTACCAATTGACCTTGAGTAATTCACAAAGTAGCTAAGGTTTGCTACTAATATGAACACTATTAGCTCAGGTTTACTAATAAATACTATTAAGAAAACAGCGGGCAAGCTCTGTTTCGGATAGCCTAGATGTCCAGCCAAGGAGTGTCTCCTTCATGCTGCCGACGCCCTCTGGGCCAGAGGAAGACGCTGCACAATGCTGCGGAGGCGACAAAAAAACATCGCCGTTGGATCCACCAGTGGTCCAAAAATGGCGGAGTTACCCTCTGATAAACTAACATAGCTATGGAAAATCACAATTTTTTATGGGAAAATCCACTATTAATGGCCATTTTCAATAGCTATGTAACAAATTACCAGAGGGTATCCAGATGTTTTTGTTGAGTAATGGGTGAATCTATGGGTGTTGATGGATCCAAAAATGGGTGAATCTATGGCCATTTGAGCTGAGAAAATGGGTCAAAAAATATGTTTGTTTTTGGAAAACAAAGAACTAATCTTCACACCAAAATACAGCAGAATAGTGAATAGATGTATGATTATGGATGTTCCTCTCCCCCACCCCTAGTTGGGGTAGCCCAAATTCAGACCCACCTACAGGGTATGTTGATTTATCATTTGAAGAACAAATCAGTGTTCTTTTAACAATATATGATTATATCATCCAAATGAAAGGGTAGTTGTTTGTAGTTTCATATTTTTTTGCTCGCTGCCACTGATGAGAATGTTGTGCATTGATGTGTATTGGAGAATCATTGAGGTTATCGATATCAGTGTTCTGTGTTTTTGTTGGTTGTTCTCATGTCCCATCGTCCCTGGTAAAAGTGTTTATCACATGAACTCAGGGGCTGAGCTACATGGAGCTGGAGATATGGAACCCCAATGATGTCGAACAACTGTGATCATTTTCGCCTCACGATCATAGCCCTCTCTGAAATTCTCTAAACATGGGCAAGATCAACTCCAGGAAATGAACAGAGACAGGTTCCTGGGCTACTGGGCTACTGGGCTGATAAGATGGGGCGAAAAAATGAGATCGACTGGTCCGACCAGCGAGTAGCACTCGTGGGACGGAATTCCCCGAAAAAAAACTACGGCAGGCCTTTCTCGATGGCAGCCTCAGTGCGGATTCCCAGCTGCCAGATCTGCCAGAGGTCCAATCGTTTGGAAAGCATCTGAAATTGGTCATTGTTCCAGAAGATCCATTTTCTTTTCTAATATATTGTAGATCATAGAAGATCCATTGTCTTTTTTAATATATTGTTCCAAGATGTTCTAGTGACTCTAGTGAATATGAATTCGAGTCAAAGGTTGATTCTCAAGTCATGCGCATGTCTTTACCCCAGTTTCTTGTGGATGTTTCCCTCTGGTTTATGAACATCTACTGTATGATGGTTTATGGTTTTCTCTGAGACTGGGGTACCCTCAGTCTCAGCACCAACGGGTTAGAGATATGTTATGTATATATATAATATACGCATGCATAATACATGTTATATAACATTATAACATTGTATAACTACGTATATTTCATATATGATGTAAAAAATACTATACTACGTCATGTTTTCTATTGAATAAACTAACATGTATTTTGTATGGGACATACCAGTCTTCTTAACTACGGTAAACAGTTGGATCACCCCCCGGCAGGACCTACGAGTGGCTCACAGGTCGTATGTCGGCCTCTAGAAAGGACCCAGCGGCCGTCGTTCGGGCTGATGATTCCTATATCCATTTCTTCGTATTCAATGGGGATAAAATGGACAATAATATGGGCATAAAATGCGATATGAATGGGTTTATAACTATAACCAACTTGATCTGAAAATAGGGGGTTGTCTTTAAATGGGGCAATCAATATAACCAACTATATAAATGGCTATATAATTATCAACCAACTGATATTTAAAGAGGTACACTAGGTATAAGTATACTCCCCAACTTGAGAGTTGTTAAAAGGGGAACATGACAGTCATACCAATGACAGACATCAGGGTACCCAACGGTTGACCATAGTTGAGATGATCAGACACGTCGGACACGTCGGACATATCCGACACGTTGGTGGTTTCAGACATGTATCATTGTCCATTTCATAAAAAAGGGATGTCATTCTTCCCATTGACGAACTCATATTTTTCAAGATGGTTATTGCATGTTATTGCACCACCAACCAGTATCTCATTGTGTCTATAAATCTTTGTACATGTTAATCAATCATGGTAGTAATATCATGGCAATAATAATGCAAGTAATAGCCAAATCATGTTGTTACCCTCTGGTAAATTAACATAGACCCTGAAAATAACAAATTTTTATTGGAAACTAATCTTCCAACCCCTATCTGCCAGGGTCTATGTTAATTTACTGGAGGGTGATATATAGATATGCAGCTAAGACGTTGAACTCCATAGATCAGTAGCTCAACAAATTACAGCCGGCCGTTGCGCCGAATTGTCCGCAGAATCTGCTGGTCTTCTTTTTCATGATTTTGGAGGCTTGCTGTGTAAACCCCGCAGGGGCGGTGGTGTCAGGTGTGCAATGAAACTGCCATCAAGATCCATGAACCGTGTGGACAAGCATCATTTATCTCCGCAAACTGCGTCTATCACTTGGTTTCAAGATGTTTTAGCAGGTTTTAGCTATGATGAACCAAAACATTGGTCCGCATGGCGATGATTTTTTGACATGGATTTGAAATTGTGTATTGTGCCAAGAAGCGTAAGAACCACACTAAACCGATTCGAGTTTCCACACATTCTTCGTTGATATTAGTTGTTCTAAACACGGGATGGTTCCCAATTTGTTTGACTTTCATATTCTATCAGAATGTTGTCCAAATGTTTCTTGATCAAAACCACTGTTGGTTGATGATTAGTTGGGGGATTATACTACCCAACAATAATCCAAACGGGAAATCCTCAATATATTGGATATTGGGTAGTAATGGGTAGTATTTTTGGATTATCTATTATACTATTGTATTATCAATATAGTAATCTATTAAACATTATTAAACAATCTATTATTGTTATTATTATACCGTTGTTGTATTATACTATCTATGAAAATCTATTATACTGAATTATACTAACCAATTATTTATACTATTTTATACTACCCAATACATTTAGGGATTCTAACGATAAACCAAGCGTCGTCTTGGCCCAACGGGCGAGTCCCGTTGGCCCAACGGCTGTCAGGGGGTTCGTCTCATCGTGGCCAAGAACGCGTTCGTGCCAGGCCTTTGAGCTAAAAAATTGTCAGCCCTGGTTTGTTACCCTCTGGTAATGACTAACGTAGCTATGGAAAGATCCACCATGTTTAATGGGAAAATCCACTATTTCGACTGGGCCATTTTCAATAGCTATGTAACAAATTACCAGAGGGTAATGTTGATTAATGGGTTATTCATGGTTTATTCATGGATTATTATAATGTTTATTGTTGTTTATGAACAATGTTTTTTTTCAAGTATTGATGGTGTATTAATGTTTTATCTGGTTTATAAACCCCCAAATAGTGATAATCTATGATAATCTGATACTCTTAAATGGTACCCAAATTCAACTTAAGCCTTTTTTTTGGGGGTTGTAAATATCCAGGGTTCGAGGCCTGACACTCCCATGTTTGACATGGCTGCGGCAATATGCTTATGCGGCAATGGATTTTTCGTCTGGAGATGAAATCCACAAAACTGGCAAAGACCTTAATGGAAATTTCCGGTTGGAATCCATTTGTGGATATTTCCATAGTGTGGATAATCCTCAAAGACCAAAAAATGGATATGATCCAGTCATATCCAGTCACTCTAGTTCTCAACCTACGGTTGGAATCCAGGAATCCATCCCTAGAAATCCGCCATGACGTTCGCCATGACTTCGCCATCGGGTTGATCCTGAAGGTTGGATACGATTTTTCCCCCCAGATCCAATGGTGAAAAACCTCATTTTCCATGAAAAAAAATCGGTATTTTTGATGAAAGAATTGGAGGGGCGACTTTCGGCCAATCCTGTATTTTCAGACACAGCCAGATATCAAGTTGGTGATAGTTATATCCCCATGAAAATCCCATTACTATCCCCATATTGTGGTCCATACCATCCCCGTTGAAAGCTAAGAAATGGATAGAAACTTGTGGGCCCATTGGTACCCCATGACAGACCCAAAGGACCTGGCACCTGCGATCCCAGGGGTGAACATGCTTTCAATCCTGGTGGTGGAAAATACTTCCTCTTTGGCGCCAAGCTTAGAGATTTTGGCGTCATCAATAGCGGTGAAATTGGCGCAATCTTGTAATGGGCGAATTTCCTTACCCTCTGGTAAACTAACATAGCTATAGAAAATCACCATTTTGAATAGGTAAATCAATTATGAATGGGGTATTTTCAATAGCTATGTTAAATTACCAGAGGGTATATGCAATACCACAATACCACCCATGTGACACCCTCCAAACGAATTGACCCCAGATCTGATCAAGTTGTTTGATACGAGGCACAAACCAGGGTGGAGTCTCCTTCACGTATTGGTGAATGATTATTTAAGAAGTAGCTGCAATGTCTAGCAAAGAACATAGGCTGGAAATCTAGAGCAATCAGTTTCCGGCAAGAAAGGCAACCCTCCGAAATCCTCAGAAACATTGGTTATTTGAATGTACGCCATGCGGGGCCATACTATGGAGGGATCTATTAGGGGTGTTAGGGATTGAGTGCTAGTTGGTGTTTCACTAAAAACAAAAAATGCTGCCGCACAAATTACCGCTCTACCGTGTGCATAAATCTGTGCTCTATCTACAGTAGATCGACAGTCCAATTTTCTCCAAGCGCGCTCAGCCCATTCCCCAAGGGTTGCCCCAGATATCCATGGACGGATTCCCATGGATTCCATGGTGGCTGGATCTTATGGCTGGAAGAAATCGTCCTTTTGTGATGATTTTTTTTTGACATGTCCAAGATTTGGGGTATCTAGGATTCAAGTATATCTGTTCATAACCCAACCTGTCATCATAAATCCCATGTTTCTGATCCGAATCCGGATCTTGATGGGAGGAATTTACATCCGCAGAATTTGGTCCGAATCCAGAGCTCCAGCTGTCGCGCTCGTTGAGAAACTCCGCGTCCAATTCATGTGGGGTTTCCCAGGACCAACGTTTGATGGGAAGATGGCTCAAACCACGGGTTGCATCACACCAGTGAAGGGGCGTAATTATCATCAATCCATAGAATTCCATAGAAATCCATGGCCAATAGCCACTTTAGTATGTTTATATATGTTTGTCGTCTTTTTTGTAAGTCTATGTCATGCCATTCATGGAAAGCGTGAAGCCTGAATTCAGTTCACCAGATTTTACCTTTTAGTTTTTGTTTTTTTCTTGTGGTGTAAACTTAAACATCTAAGATTGTCACGTTGTGGTCTTATTACTAATTCATACTAAAACAACATAGACCTCAAGATTGACTAATACCAAAGCCAGACACTAAATTCACTCAACCTTGTGAGGTCATCTATAGTTACACTAACTTCATAACTATATAGTTACCCTCTGGTAAATAAACATAGACCCTGAAAATCACCAATGTTTAATGGAAACTACTCTTCCAACCCCTATCTGCCGGGGTCTATGTTTATTTACCAGAGGGTAACATGAGTTATATGATGCTACTATATATATATATATCTATAGTTAACATGAGTTATATGACTAGTTCCCTGGATCTTTATGGGACCCTTGAAATACCTTGAAGCACTGCGAGGTTTGGAGAAATCATCAGTTGGTTCACCGATCTCTTCCGATCCCTGGGGCTCTTGGCACAGAAGAGCCTCGACTGCCTCGACTCGGTGTTCGTTGTGGCCTTGATGTGGCGGGAAGGATTAAGGTCCAAAGCACATCATGAAACGTTGCAGTTTATACATGTAGAAATATCGACATTAAAGGCATGTATGATGTTATGATATGTTATGTTATGTTATCTACGCATTCTAAAATCATTCGAAATCAATGACGTATACGTGTGTCCTACGTGTGTCCTTGATATTGGAACTAACTGACAGACCTACTAGTAAGCCTGCAGTTTTATCAACCAAGTAAGACATTCAACATGGATGGTCATTGCCACTCTCACAGTTGTTGAACTCTTTGGGCATGTTCCTCAGTATTCAAGCACTAGCGGCTAATGAAGTACTAGGGTATGTTCTTTAGTGCTTGAATAGTATTCAGTAGTCATACCGCTAGTTGATTTTAGTCAAACAAAAAAAACACACAAGATCACTAGCCTTCCAACCTTCCAGCAGCCTGTTTTGTTCACAGTGCTCTTGACGGAACCACCGTTAGTGGCAATAGTAGCAGAACTCAAATTTAGTACTGTAGTTAGTATCAAGCAGGCCACATTTGTTGATTTCAATATATATGTGTATATATATACTGTCTTTCTCTCTCTCTCTATTTATGTATATGATATGTATAATAATGTATACATATATATATACATATTTGCTGTGATTATATATAATTTACTTATATACACCCAATACATCTATATTCATAATGTTTAACTCAAGTCCTTAGGTGGGACCCTAAACCCCTGAAAGGGTCACGTTCATCCCATGCCGCAACCAGGAAAGCAAAGATTTGTTTCCTGGGGCTGGACAATGCTGGGCCACTGGGCGGAACGCCATGGATTTTCACGGGGACAAGGGCCACAGGTTTGGGGGATGTGTTTTTATGACTTGAAGAATGCAGCTAATTGAATAAAATTAAGGAATATGGAGGGAAGTTATGGAGGAATCTATAGTTGATAATCCTACCATCCGACCCAAATTCTTCCAAATCTGGTTGACCCCCGTTTGCATGGAGCTTTTGAGGTTCTTTAGGATGTGAAAAAGAGGATAACTTGATAACTTCTTCCCACATCTCCCCCATGTGTTTGCGAAGTTTTCAACTCTATCTATTTGGGGGGTTGCTTTTAGACAACGTTGCACCCCTATTTCTGCCACGACAGACATCCCTCTTGGGGCCAGGAAAACGACGCTTCTGCAGATGCTGCGCGATGGGCGCCTGTCAGTGAACGCTCCCACACTCTATCCCAGCAATGAGGTTCCTGAGTGGGCGCTGTTGGCATGAAACGAGCAGTGTCAAAAACCTTCTTTGACAATTTATTTCTTAGAGATTTGGATAGATTTAGCATATAATGATTCATTGTTGCTTTATTTCCATTGCATATGAGCATACAATCGGTTGAAATTAGTGGCCGTTGATGATGGTAGGAGGTTGGGGATTCTGACAATCCATTATGGGGATCCGAATTGAACTAGCCATTGCAGGTGGGATTTTCCAATCTTGGGCTAGCCTGAATCAAGAGTAGATTGACTTGATTTGTTACGTTATTTTATTATGTAATTACACAATTATAGATGTTTTGTCTAAGAACGGGTATTGATATCAAGTTTTTACACATATCATATACTCGTATGTGTTATTTTCTGTGGGTAACATGGTACGTTACGACCTTTTTGGCAGGGAAATATCGCCAAATATAATCAAATCATATACATCCTACTGCCCCTGGTGCACATCCAAAGTCAGATGAGGGGCTGGCGTTTTATGGATGTTGCCAGGCCATATCGTAGCAGTGATTCAGTGTTGTCAAACATGATTGAACATAGGCAGATTAGAGCCTAATTTTTTGGGTGCAGCTGTAGATATACCAGGTGAGAATACCATAGACCATTTGTACCTCCCATGATATACCAGAGATATATACCCTCAACTACTTAGGGTCTAGAATAGGTGACCCTACAGCGGTGACTTTCCAAAGGTCTAAAGGCATCAGTCCCCCATTGTAGACCTTTTGGCCTACCAGCATTGTAGACCTTTTGGAGTCTCGTCTTGAGCAGCTTTGGTGCATGTGATGCACTTCTCTGGGACCATGATTCCAGAAATCATGTTTTTTTGAA
>Ga0126342_10014773_pt1 | contig 13743 bp, 16 predicted proteins | sample Cyp1metagenome_FD_92528 | JGI IMG/M metagenome (GOLD analysis project Ga0126342, IMG submission 92528) | Coral microbial communities from Lord Howe Island, Old Settlement Bay, Australia - Cyphastrea 1 metagenome | ecosystem: Host-associated > Invertebrates > Cnidaria > Coral ...
AAGCCTTGAAAAGGTCACTTAAGGATTGGCTGTCTGCGTGTCACCTGCGTGTCACTTGCGTGTCACTGGTAGGCCACTGTTTGGTTCGTTTCCTTAAGTGACCCCTTTCTACGTTTTCCTTAACTGACCTCTTTCTAAAGGCCACTTAGCAGAAAACACAAACAAGGTCACAAGGAATCGTCTGGTAGGAATCGTCTGGTATATAATATATATATATAGACAGGCACACAGATTGACTCACAGATAAATAGATAGACAGACAGACCGACGGACAGACAGACAGACAGCCAGATAGATAGATAGATAGATAGATACATAGATACATAGATACATATTAGATACATAGATACATAGATACATAGATGCATAGATGCATAGATGCATAGACAGATATATATATATATTATAGAGAGAGAGAGAAACCAACGACCATCAGTGCTCAACTGTTTTGAAACTAGCTTGTGAACATGTTGAATCGTTATTCAGCCTCAGCATCAACTATGACAATTGGTTTGGTGTGTGTGAAAGCAAACTGCAAGCAATGAATGATATTACAATTCCAATCAACTGGTCTCTAACCAAGAGTGAGGTTCACTGTTCCCCTCATTTACCAACTGAGTACCATCACCTATGAACCAATACAAACTGGACATATTTAAAAAAAAAACAAGACACATTTAATATATTATATACTATCCCCATCATATCCTATCAAATGATACGTGTATTTTAAAGATCCCATTATCCCATCATACACTCATCAACCCACTATCTTCATGTCGTTAATTAATGTTAATTACATGTTTTTTGGCGTCTGGACCCAGCAAAATTCGCCGCCCTCAGTTGGTGCCATCCATCGACCCATGCAGGACAGCACCTGGCTCACTGAATACAGCGGTTACATTCGCGAGAAGGATGAACGAATCCCGCACTTTTGGCGCATGCGGCGCATGAACGAAAATAATTGTGGATGCTTGCGAAATCCTGCACCAAAAGGATGGTGGAAACCCTATCTGGTTGGTGGTTTCAAACATTTTTTCTTTTCCATAATATATGGGATAATCTTTCCCATTGACTAATATGTTTCAAGATGGTTAAACCCACCAACCAACTATAAATAATGGGATAAACCATCTTTCAAGCGGTGCAGGATTTCGCTGGCCCATCCACAGTTGGAATCATCACTGAAAGAGGCAAATCATCGAACTCTTGGTGGCTATGCCAAATAAAAAACGCGAGGGTAGATAGAATAAATGAGCAGCTTAAAGGTTGTCTATTGATGCAATTGGAGGAACATGCTAACCAGCCAAAACAACTAAAGATCTGGGTATTTGGACAGATTTTAGCCATCTATATGTTGTTTATTATTGGCTATGCCATATATGTTCGAACTGTTGGTTGGTGTGTCGAATGAATGGTGTTCACCACACTTAAAAAATCAAACATGTATACATATATATATATATATCATTATATATATATATTAATTATTATTAGTATTATTATTATCATTATTATTATTATAATTATTATTATTATATATATAGTGAGGTTGATCATGATTCAAGGTTGGGTATATTTCCACCTTTTGGATCTTTTTGGGTCAAACATTCCAATGCTATTTAGGTTGGTTGTGCCTGCCATGGCTGCCAATGAGTCTTGCCAGTGTTGATCCATGGAAAAGATTTGTTTGGTTCTGGGGACCAAATGCAGTATCCCGCTTGCTTGGATGGTAAACACCTTTGGTTTTTCTTTATTATGCGTTGAATCAATCCAATGATAGGTGTTTAAATCTCAACTTATGTGTTTAAAAGGTCAACGAAGAATGGAACATCAAACGAATAATGAAGGAAAGAACGGCGATCTACATCTACAGTGATCTAGTTGATTGGGTCATGTGTTTCTTTGAACATTCCATTGTTTCGCACATCATCCTGTGCGATTTGTGGCCATATTTTGAAAGCATCCAACCTTTTGAACCCATATCCAACTGGAAGTTTCCATGACACCCCATATATCTCCATGTAGTTAGTTGTGAAAATTCCATGTTGTTCCCATAGATTTCCCATAGATTGTCCCATATTCAACCATAGATTTCCACTGAGAATTGCGACCTTGCGACCATCCTTCGGGCGCCGAGGATTTGGATGTGCTCCGATACCCTCTCCTGCCCGTCCTTCGGGCCTTCAGCGCGGATTTCTGGCTTCGGAGTCAGAAAACTCCACAGATGGAATTTGGTAAAATCCCACTGGAAATAAGTGATCAATTCCTGTTCTAGATCCTCTGGTTGGTGGTTTCAAACATTTGTTATTTTCCATATTATATGGGATAATCCTTCCCATTGACTAATATTTTTCAAGATTGTTAAAACCACCCACCAGTCCTGTTTGGGGCATTAGTGCAAAACATTCTAAAGCTGCTTGCCAGAAATGGGAGCACTTACTCTAAGCAGCTAGTTTTTTTTGGCTGGCTAAGATTGGCCATGATGTTGGCGAGGACTTGTTGGAGTGCATGAAATCTTGGTAGCCCCGATTTCAAAGGATGATCCTCATTTTCCCATTAAAATGGGGCTTTTTTGCTACGGATATTCATGGGATTTCATGGGTATCCTATGGTATCCTCTATTTTAAGACAAACCCCGACTTCCAAAGACCCCAAAGACCTAGACTTCAGAGCTCCGGATGGAAGGTGAGGCTAGGGAATGATCACCTCACTGGACGACCCGTTATTCATGACGGATATTGGTTAGATCTTAAGGATTGAAGGATTTGTGTTTGTTTCTAGTTTCAGAATTTCAACGGAATACATGTTGTTTTTTCCCCGGAAGGTATGTGTTGTTTTTTTTGGATTGATGTTGGATAGAACATGTAGTGATTTTTGTTCAGCAGCAATGGTATCTGAGACCCCATGGTCAGCCATGGTCCAGTCGGTAAATCATGGAAGCCGCGGAAGAATTTTGTCCTTTTGCATCCTTCAAAAGGCACATCATCAACGCAATGATGCAATGATGTAGGCTTCATGTCGGCCTGTTTGTTGCTTGGAAACTTATATTATACATAACCATGGCTTCTGGTTCCGTGAGAGTTGGTATATATAAATCATAAGTCATAACCCCAACCAAGATTCCAGCTTTACGGGTGAACAAACCAGCTGAATTTTAATTAAGTCCATTTAGCTTCCCAGCTTCCCAGATGTTTGAGGCTCAAACCCCGTTATCAATGTAAATCTTAGTTCAATCCCATTCAAGCAAAATGTATCACCATCATATTGTATATATAGTCAAAGCACACATATATCATCATATATCACCATTTTACTAAACATGTATAACCAACAAAAAATATATATAGATATATAGATATCACCAATGTATCACTTCAATACATCACCAATATATCACCACTATTTGTATATTGTGATCACCGGTCCAAGGTTTCGCTGCCGAGACGACCTGGCAGGCAACTGCACCTACACCAGTCACTGGCCGATTTAGGACGGCGTTCAGAAATGGGAGCTTTCTGTGGAATTTTGGGATGATCCCGATTTTTTTTTAATATTTTTGGGGGAGATTTGTTTGATTTTACCCTCTGGTAAACTAACATAACCATGGAAAATCACCATTTTTAATGGGAAAATCCACTATAAATGGCAATTTTCAATAGCTATGTTAGTTTACCAGAGGGTAAATGGGATTGAATTGGATATATATAACCAATGATATGTGGTTAAAAGTGTCTGAAAATTGGGTATATTAATCTGAATTGGTTATTTGAAAGTGGAGAACATTATGATTAATCCATATGAATCAATGGATTTAGGGGTAGCCTATTTTCAGACAATCCCATATCTTTGTTGATTGATTCTTGGGATGAAACCTAGGATTAACATTGATAAACAACGGATTGATTTATGGACAACTATGATTTTATATCTCCTTAAGCCCCAATTGTTGGGGGGGTTCTTTAACATGTTCAATAAAAACACCAATTCCGGGTTTGTCTTGCCTTGCTGACTTAGTGGGTATAGAATGTGTATTAAATGGATTTAACTGGAATATATACGTGTGCGACAATTGTATAATATATAGTGCTATATGTCTCACCAACAATATCATGTTTGTCTGGAAATGGGGTACAACGTCAAAATTGCCATTTGAATTGAGGAAAATGTTGGGGAAAACCATAAGCTTGGCCACGTGAAAGCTGTAGGCATGGATGGAATGTGTTTGAATAGCGCTTTTTGGGGCAGTGTTTCTCCTTAGGCTGCAGTATCCAAGATTGGAGAACAACCTTGTCAACCTAGATCACTGGGCATAGCGGTTTGGGCCCTGCGTTGAAGACATGGCTTAAGACATGATGAGGGCTTTGTGACAACTGCATTTTCAGCCATTTTTTTTTGTAGTTGATCCGATGATCATCCCACATTAATTGCAAGTGGATCATAATAGTTGTCAGAACCCACTTTTGGAATTCATTATATTTCCAGCAATTGGTGACTTGAGATGGGCGTGAATGATAACCATTTACGATTCCTGGAATCATTATCCATGGATATGGTTCTCTTTCATCCTAAAGCTTTTCGGCTGAAAGATGCTGAGCCATATTACTCATTGCTTGAACACAGCAACACGCACCCATTGTTTCTGATTTGTTTTGCGGATGAACTTGTTTTTGTGGCTAGTTACATCCAAATGTTTGGTGCTTCAGTCATTCAATCCCCCTTTGGTCTAATACAACGCAACATGTCTGCTTAAATTGTAACGACCTCACTTTTCTTCCTCACTGGCATGATGGTGAATAAGGGTAAGTATCATTAACTATCCCAAAAAGGTCTATTTCAGATCAGTGAAATATTACGATTTACCATGATTTACCCAGAACATGTGGTCCTGAAAAGTACCAACCCCCGGGCTTCGCGTTGAAAACGAGGTCAGCCGGTGTACCTGGGATGTTTCTGTCAGCACCTTGGCGCAGACAGGGTCCAAGGCAGTTGTAAACATATCCTGGTGGAATATATATATATAATATGATATGATATTATATATGCACATAATACTCCATTACACCATATATTCCAAACCAGTAGAATGCAATGTGATAGAATATATATGACTATATATATATATATAATTACGATATATGTGATTATATGTGTATAAACACATGTGCGATATTTATGCATATATGTATGTATGTGTATATATATTATATATATATATATATAAATATCATGGGACTTAGTATCCTACTTCGCCGTTAGCCTCCTTGTCAAGAAATTTACCCAGGGGCGGGGCGTCGATCGCCAAACCACGATAGTCCACTGAAATCAAAACGGATCCCATTGGGTGGACCTTGGGGAAAACAGCCATGGTTTTTCGATGGCCCATAGATTTATAGATGGTTTACCGTTTACTTTAAAAACATGGCGATTTTCCATGGCGAACTGTGAATGTCATAACCAGATGGTTTATACAACCATCCTTTTTCAAACTTAGAATTTGGTTCATAATTCGGATCTGGAGCCCTCCGATTCTGATCATCCCTGATACCCTCTGGTAAACTAACATAGCTATTGAAAATTGCCATTTATAGTGAGTTTTCCCATTAAAAATGGTGATTTTCCATAGTTATGTTAGTTTACCAGAGGGTACTAGTCTTGTGTCAGACTTTGCCCCAGTATCAAGTATAGAATCATATAGAATTACATTGAGGCATAGATGCTTAGAGTCTATGTACATGTACGCTTTATATCAAGATATGCTACTGCATAAATTGCAAAATATGAATTATATATAAATATATAATATAATAATATATAATACATATATATATATATATATTATACATGCATATATATATATATTGTACATGCATATATATATATATATATATATACTTGGTATTTTCATTCATGATTTCAGAAACTGTAGGCATCTCAATTTTTATGATAATGTGGCTCTCAGAAGATGGTGTTTCGTGTTCTCTCATCTTCCCTCACAATTGGATGCGTCAGAGAAACTCAGCATTTCTACGTCCCGAAGCAAAATCATAGATGCGGTACCCGATTGTGAAACCAATTCGATGTTTCCAGGATTTCACATTAGTACTGTTGATTCAGAACATCGGAATTCATTCCGATTGTCAAGTCCAAATTTTCCTCCCATAAAATCAGCGATTTTGCTGTGAAATGCGGTATATTTTTTGTTGATCAAAATTTCTTGTTTCTGAGTGACCCACCCCCAGGACACCCCATTGCCAGCTCATTAACTTGGTTTCGCAAGGTATTCCACTGCGGGAATCCCTGTTGTGCAGCTTGGCGGCAACCCATGATTTTTTGCGACTGACCCGGGCTCCATGTTGAAGTTCGGTCAAGGATTCCAGGGTAATCCTTGGATGAGTCATGGTTTAACAAACAATAACAATTGTTTTGTACTTATCAAAACTTGAGGTGGAACATGTTGTAACCCGGGAATTGCGGCTACAGTGATTGGTGATGGATATATTCTTCAATCCGTTATTGATTTTGCCAGTTTGATGGGAACATGCATGCCTGTCCAGTCAAGTCTGTATTTTCCCCTTTACCCTCCGGCAGTTTAAATAAATCTATGGAGCATGGTCCATTTACAGCTGAACTTTCTAGATTTTCCTACCAAATATGGGTCGATCCCTTGATGGCAGATGGTTTTTTACAGCGTAGAAACGATCAGCCAACGGTTCACGGTTTTAAAGCACCATTAACACCATTATATAATTGTTCGGTACATATCATCACGGTGGTCAACCCTTCATATTTTTTGTTCGTGAAACTGCTGTTTGCCGAGGAGTCCCATGTGGCTTAATCACAAAATGGGTACATCCCAACTCACGGCAGTGTCAATAGGGAGAACGATGTTTAAATCCTTGGGACGTTGTTCTTTTTTTTCCGCAGGGCGGGGTCAGGCGTACCGTGTTTGATACGTCATCCTATCTTGACTTGTGGTTTCAAATTGAGAGCATTCTGACGTGTCACCATGCAACATGAATATCCATGATTCTTTGGAAACCACCAGCCGCTTCAAATATTTCTTTCAAGCTTCATGACCCCGTGTACCATGGTGAAAATAGGTCATGCTTCCATGGGCAATGTGAATGGCCCATAGTGGCCCAAGGATTTCCAATGTCACGGTGGGGGATGGCTTCATAACCCATTCATCCCACGTAGCTTGACCATGCAACTGGTGTACCAACCAACATCGAACCGTCCTTCCCAAAAGTTTGGTGAAGCCCACAACTTTGATACCATGAAGAACCGCTTGTGTCTTGGGAAAACCACACCATACAATCCCAACATTATAACATTTAACTTGACCATGGCACAATATCAGATAATTGGCAGGTTGGTGGTTTCAACATACTTCAAGTATGTTACGTGCTCAACTATAGAAATGGGACGATGACCCAAATTCACAATATATTTGCCAGGTGGGATGGCTCCGCCTAGAATGGGATGATACAGACCCGAGGTCGGATCGCTTCGTGGTCTTTGGGAATTGCTTGATCTCTGCCTGCATCATTGCTTTGCTCACCAACTCGCGGATGCGAACCCGGGGCTTGTGGCTTGATGAGAAGAGGGGCAACAGATCAACTGTAAACCCTGGTTTGATATTAGGTTAACCATGGTTTATTGTGATTGCAAACGGGGCTGTCCTTAGATGATGTTAAGAATGACCATACATATATCCACTCAGAAGGCTGATTTCATGGGATTTTTCCATGTTCAGAAAGCTGCCCCAATGCCATGCCTTGAGGTTTCGCTTTCCGGATCTCTCCCTCTTTGCGCTTGGCTGCGTCACCTTTCTACCAACAGTCACCTGGTGCGCACTGGAGGGATCATAAAGGGTCTATGCATGTCTATGCTAATCATCCCGGTTCTATATTGGATTATACACAATGATAAACTCCGACAAGTTGAGATAAATAATTGATACACATGATCATTAGATAAGGAATGGTTGATGAAATTGTGGATCCCACATGAAGCAATTAACTAATCGATGGAAAAAAATATCAGCCAAGTCCAAAGCGGATAAGCCCAGGGAACTGCTTAAGCTGCTGGCGGTGACTTCCACAGAAGGTGATTTGTTGAGAGGCTTGGGAGGTTCAGATAGCTTCGAAGGTGTGACTGGAAGTCTCGGGTAGCATCACATACCAAAATTTTGGAATTCCACAATCATTTCCAATGCATATTTTCCAGATGGGACTCAGTCGTGGGAGACTTTGAAGATCTGGTGGAAGCCTCATATTACTGGTAAATGTTGCACTTTCACATACTTTCACTATGAAGAGTAGAAGTTGTTGAGCTCTGAAATGAGGTTCCCTAGCTTTGATTTCAGCAGGATATCGACTCCCTCTGAAAGCATCATCTCTTGAGATGACTCTTTGATGCTAAGGCATTCATTGCCATCAACACGGTGTCTTGGGCAAAGTATTGCACAATCTGCTGTAATTTCCTGGGAAATCGTTCTACAAGCCTGAGACTTAGAACCCATAGATGTGCTGGTAAAAACTCATGGGATCAAATGGGGTGCCATATTTGATCAACTCGGTATTTTTTCCAACTATCCACCATGGACTGTGACATGAATAATCTCCAATATGATCCAGCACATCAAGATCCCAGGATGTTTTGGGATCTTGAATAATTGTATGATCATCCAGATCCTAAGCGGTTCAGCAAACCTGGTGATCCCCCAAGTACGTTACATCAAGCCCGATCGGAATCCAATATTGATCATGGATATTTATATAGTCCATACAATAGCATCATTTCTCGATGTTGAAGCTTTGGGAATCTGCAAATAAGCCATGTTCAAACACAGCATGGTGTTGGTTTTCTATATCCCGTTCATATTCCATTCATATTCCATTCATATTATCCACATATCATATCCCATATATATATATATAATATTATATATTATTAATGATATATTATACTTGGGCAAATTATAGTGACTTCACTGTGACCTCACTGGAATCATGGTGAATGGATTCGGGGAATCATCCCGAATATTAGCCTTGTTTCAGGCTAGTGAAATACGAATGAACTACTGTAGAATTTACCCAGATGATACCCATTTGTAGGGCTATCCCATTTGCAAATGGGTGTAACCCAGTTACTAGCCAGCTTAGTGAAATACTGGAATTTACACCATTTGCCCATATAGAATATAGTGCCCATTCACTCTTCAAAATTATATATTGTATCCATGGGTATCCCTTTGAAACTTATATATATATATTATATATACTATATGCCCATATATATATATCCATATATATATATACACATATATATTATGTATCTGGGTAAATTATAACGACCTCACTGCGACCTCACTATAATCATAGTTAGTAAGGGGAACCATCCCCAAATGGCCTTAATTCAGGTTAGTGAATTATTGTAATTTGCCCAGATCTTTCCATATATATATATGTATCCATATATATATATATACAAATCCATATACATATATATATATGTTTCCATATATACATATATATATATAAATATATATATATATGTGTTTCCATTTATATATATATATTTACATATATATATATATTTATATCCATCTATGTATTAATATATAAATATATATTATTATATATACATTTATTATATATATACGTGTATTATTAAACATAAATTGTTTTAAATAATTTATATATATATAATTGTTGATGCCACAACACCTGTCTTACTCCTCTTGTATCATTTTCCCATTTGTTATGGCCAGCCGCTGCACATAGCCATCCAGACTCAAGGGAGTCAAGGACTTCATAGGAGACCTTCGATGCGATGCCGACGCGGTGAAAACGCATTGGAGTGCTTCTCAGGCTCCTCGGGAGGAGAAGTTGTAGGAGGCGTGGAAGCCTCATTCCTGGTTCGCTATCAATATTGGTAGCAGAGCCGGACTCCGATCGACGTGTGAGAGAAGCCTCAGAGCTCAGGAGAGCTCACGAGCACAACACCTGTCTATGTCCTCGCAGTATTCCTCGACGTCTGGACCTACTGCGGAACTGAGTGGAGGTTTGCGCTACTTTAGCGGTGCGAATGAAGATGGAAAAGACTACAAACGATGAAAACTGTGGGTTGGCAACAAGCTCTTGACGTTGGATAAACTTCCAGCGGAGGCCAACGGAAGCTTTTGTCTTCACCTTGTTGACTAGCAAGGCACTGGAGGCGGTGGAACATCTAGATCTTTCAGTGTATCAGTGTGCTGATGGAGAGCGAGCAATCTTCAAGATTCTGGACAAACGCTTTCCTGAAAAGGATTCCAGCGATGAGTTAGCAGAGGTGTTGAACGACATTTTCAGCATGAGAGTGAAAGATTGTGAAAGCTTGGGACAGTGTGTATCTAGAGCAACTGAGATGTTTGAAAAGTGTGAACGGAAATCAGGCCGCAAGTTTCCTGAAGAAGCAGGTGGATATATGGATTTGAAGTGGTCAGATTAACTAACCATTTGGTGGTCATCTTGAATCATCCCATCTCTAGGGGTATACCGGATAGTAGACCCCATTGTGGACTGGGGATGGTTCATTATAGGCTTTACCTCATATCATTACGATGACGAACTCCAGCCATTTTTGTGCCCATCAATTGGTCTGCGACAAGTGGGAGCTGCTCCATAGGAGCTGTCGCAAGATTCCCAGGATTGGGACGAGTGAAATCTGGCTGGTTGGCCTGGAGACATGAAGAACATCTTGCTTTTTTACAAGCAAGTTATGAAAATTGCAGAGCAATGATGAAGATCTTGGAAATTCATGAAATTTGGGGAAAAACTTGGGGGTTTGCAATAGTTGTTCATTTCTTGCATTTGGGCAGCCTCTGAAAACTGCTAGATTGGAAGCATTTGCCATATACTAATCTGTATAAATGGCAGTCTAGATTCCAAATCTTCTTTTAGATTCCGTCTTTCGTTGATATGTTTGAGTGCCTGTTGATCGGAGACTCTCTGTGAACAGATTGTTTAGTCCTTACTGCATCTAAAATCAAAACGGCCCGAAGACACTGGGATGATTTGAAGACTTGGATGACTGGTGACCGGTCCGTACCATTCGGTTTGGTTACTGTATGATGTGTAGTTGGCAAGCTCACCTCTTTCTTTTTGCGCGGAGGCGGAGGCCTGGGTGACGCAGGCGGACGCGTACCTGATCGCACCAGTGGTGACAGCTTGTGGATGTAGGGTACTAGGAGAGTTGCGGACTGAAACATAGAACAACGGATTTCCACAATGTCCACAGCAACGCTTAGAATTATAGTCAACAAAGACTGCGGGCAATATAATATACAAACATAGAATGCGGGCAATAGTATCAAATACATGTCTCATAATACCCCCACGCACACACATTTATCTATATATATATATATATCTATTTTCACATGTATATACCAGTAGTACCGCACAAGGCGGTGGGGGAAGTTTCAAAAATAGGAAACCTATAGGAGAGGTTGGTTGTTGTGAATCACGAATGACAGAGCGAAGCCACTGATGGATCGAAAGGTGATTGATGTATCCTCTCTTTCTCTCTCTTTCTGTCTCTTTCCCTCTGACTATCTTCACCTACCTACCCACCTATCTATCTATGTATCCATCTATCTCTCTCTCTCTCTCTCTGTCTGTCTGTCTGTCTGTCTGTCTCTCTGTCTCTCTGTCTCTCTGTCTCTCTGTCTCTCCGTCTCTCGGTCTCTCTGTCTCTCTGTCTCTCTGTCTCTCTGTCTCTCCGTCTCTCTGTCTCTCTGTCTCTCTGTCTCTCTGTCTCTCTGTCTCTCTGTTCTCTCTGTCTCTCTGTCTCTCTGTCTGTCTGTCTGCCTGCCTGCCTGCCTGTCTGTCTGTCTGTCTGTGTCTGTCTGTCTATCTCTCACTCTATCTACCTATCTATCTATCTATCGATCTATCTTATCTATCTTATCTATCTTATCTATCTTATCTATCTTATCTATCTTATCTATCTTATCTATCTTATCTATCTATCTATCTATCTATCTTTCTAACTTATCTTTCTATCTATCTATCTTATCTATCTTATCTATCTTATCTATCTAATCTATCTAATCTATCTTATCTATATTATCTATCTTATCTATCTATCTATCCATCCTATCTTATCTTATCTTATCCTATCCTATCCTATCCTATCCTATCTATCTATCTGTCTATCTATCTATCTATCTACCTATCTATCTATCTATCTATCTTATCTATCCTATCTATCCTATCTATCCTATCTATCCTATCTATCCTATGAATCCTATCTATTCTATCTATCCTATCTATCCTATCTATCCTATCTATCCTATCTATCCTATCTATCCTATCTATCCTATCTATCTTATCTATCTTATCTATCTTATCTATCTATCTTTCTTTCTTTCTTTCTATCTATCTTTCTATCTATCTATCTACCCGTCTATCTGCAAGCTTCAAAACCTAGCTATTCTGCGAGACTTCTTCATTTTTCAAAGTTGACAACATCAAAAACGAAGCAAGTCTGCGAGACTTCCTCAATGTTTGAACTTGACTACGTCAAAAACGAAGCAATTCTGCGAGACTTCTTCACTAAAGTTGACAACATCAAAAACGCAGCAATTCTGCGAGACGTCCTCAATATTTGAACTTGACAACGTCAAAAACAAAGCAATTCTGCGAGACTTCTTCATTTTCAAAGTTGACAACATCAAAAACGAAAGAATTCTGCGAGACTTCCTTCAAAAATGGAAAGTTGAGTGCAAAGCTGACGGCCTCGTACCAATGCGTTTTGCCATTTTTCCAGTCCACCTGTCTAAAGTATTGCGCCTGCCACGAAAAAGTGATGCCAGGTCATACGAAGTGCTGTTAAAATCATCTCAGCAAACCTGAAGATCTGAGGCTCCAAAATGTAACCCTTCTCAGGAAATCAGCGCCCGGACCTCCAAACAGCTCTGATGAAGATGTCTCTTGTACACGGAAAATGCATCTTTGCAGAGCCTCTTCAAATGTCCCACGCCTGCTATCCTTTTTGGAAATGCTACAAAACCCTTTTTTGCTGTTTTTGCTCACTTTTGACCAAGTCCACAATCCCTTGCGCCTGCCACGCGAAATGACATCTGAACGTCCAAAAGTGGTCCGAACCCTTGGTGTTCCACAACAGCGTGCACTTTTTCGACATCTCAACTTCCAAAAGTGGTCCGAACATGTGGTGTTTTTCACATTTTGACTTCGACATGTGCTTCGCGCCACAACGGCGTGCACTTTTTCGACATCTCAACTTCCAAAAGTGCTCCGAACATGTGGTGTCTTTAAACATTTTGACTTCGAAATGTGCTTCGCACCCCAACGGCGTGCACTTTTTCAACAGCTCAACTTCTAAAAGTGGGCCGAACGTGAGGTGTTTTTAGCTTTGTCATTTGCAAATGTGCTTCGTGCCACAACAGCGTGCACTTTTTCAACGCGCAACTTCCAAAAGTGGTCCGAACATGTGGTGTTTTGTACATTTTGACTTGGAAATGTGGTGCTGCGCGCCACAACGGCGCGCAATTTTTCATCTCTCATCTGGCCAGATGGCGCCGCACCCGCCGCTTTAGCGAGCCTAATCTTCGACCCTCCGGAGCCCCAAATCATTGGAAAAACACAGTGTTTCGCGACTTTCCTACCTTTTCGCGCACCTGCATCTTCTTTCTTCTGACTCTTTCTCTTCTCTGATCTTCTCTCTTCTACT
>Ga0126342_10014774_pt1 | contig 13743 bp, 15 predicted proteins | sample Cyp1metagenome_FD_92528 | JGI IMG/M metagenome (GOLD analysis project Ga0126342, IMG submission 92528) | Coral microbial communities from Lord Howe Island, Old Settlement Bay, Australia - Cyphastrea 1 metagenome | ecosystem: Host-associated > Invertebrates > Cnidaria > Coral ...
GATGGATCGCTGAGCCGACGAAGAGTGTGAAAAAAAATCTGCGCATCCACGTCTGATGCACATGATGTTTACCTGGATTTGTTAAAAATCAATAGATTTTGCATCCACTTTTTTTAACCCAAACTCAGTTATCCAAACTGATCGGAAGAGCATTTTATATTGTAAATTACAGGTGATTGTGACTCTCCTGGAAACAACCAATCAAAACGCTCGCGCGGTTTCCCTTCCGCCGGGATGTAGATGATGTATGAGATGTAGATGAATTTGATGTAGATTATGTAGATGATGTAGGTGGTGTAAAGGAAGTAGGAGATGTTGTGTAGATGAAAATAAACAAATGAATTTGGCAGCAGTTGTTTGGGAAAAAAACATTCGCAGGAGCTTTCGGGAAAAATGTCCTTGTGCCATTGAAGCAGCCAGTTGGCACCTGATTTGCGCCGCAACGGCTGTAGTTCAAGTCTGTGACAGTTTGTTTTTTTCCAAGACTCTGGTAGGAAGCCGAAAAACGTGAAGAAACTTTCCGAGTCTATGAAGCTACTCGCGGCACTGAACAAATGACAGACATCACACATCATTAAGATCATTAAGGCAAATCAAACTTGCCCAGGCATCAAACCGTGCCATACTGTTAATACTTGCTGCCTGCAGGTTGTTTGATCATATTTGAGTCTCAAAACGTAATCATGCCTACACATGCTCACTCCCACCCATACAATTTGGCGAAAATCTTTCTGGAATCGTTGCACCAGAGATTAAAAAATTAATAGACTCAAACAAGAATCAGGGCTAGTGAAAGAAGCAAAGAATCACCATGAGCACAGAAACGTTGAAAGGACAGCTCTTTTCCATGCTTTTTCTCAAGGAGAAACGCGATAGCCTTCATCCACAAATTGCAGAAGGTTGTCCCTGAGCCATTTCTTGTAGTGGATGAGGCCTCTACGATCAAAATGTTGCACATACGCCTCATGCATGTGTTCAATGGCATCTCTCCATAGCTCTGAAGCTCTTGCTGAATACCTGGGACTTGTGAAAAGGAACTTCTTCAGCTCAAGCAGCACCGCCTGTGCTTGTTCCAGTTCCTGATCCTCCAAGTAAGGACGCGCACAAACTTCAAACAGGAAAAACGCATTGGGCTGCGCTGGCTCCACGATCGGATCAGCTCCATGTTCTAGGAGCAGTTTCACGCATGCGCTGGCGCCCCGACCAACGCATCTCCGCAACAATCCAGGCATATTCGCATTCAAGCCAGCAGTCAATAAGATTTCCAACTTCCTGAGTCCTAAACGGCCATCGGAAGGAAGGGACAGGATCCAATCCCGAAACCTCTCTTGAAGTATGTTGACATCTGAGAGTTGCTTAACAGCCTGCTTGAAGCTCCTTAGATCCCATGCAAAAACGATGTCGGCGATGTCGGCCCCGGTTCTTGCATATACCTGAGCCCATCGTTGGGGCACCTTGGTCTTTGAAGGTGTCTTCTTGGCAGATGGTTTTTTCATTGGCTTATTCACCTTGGCTCTCCCAAGAGCTGTTGTCTTGGGAGCTCGTTTGGTCGACTTGGTTGCCTTCATTGCCTTCATTGCTTTCATTGCCTTCATTGCTTTCATTGCCTTCGTTTTCTGGCTTGCCTTATCTTTTTTTGCCGGAACCTTCTTTGAAGTGGCCTTCATCGATGCCTTTGTCCTCTTCAAAGTCTTTGTCTTCGTCGTTGTTTTCATCGCTACCTTCACTGCCGGCTTCTTGCACGCCGCACTCTGCGAAGTTTTCATCGCTGCGCAGCAAACACAAGGCTTTCATGGCAGCATCTTAGCTTTGCGCTGCTGGGGTTTCATTGAGCCAGTCATGTCCACGAGTGATGTTGCAAACCAGCGTTCCTTCCCATGTGAAGAACTCCAATGACCTCGCGGCATGATGTGTTTTACTGTAAACCCCTTTTTGAGTGAATTTAGATCCCATAGGATCCATGGTGCTGGTATATATGCTAACATTTGGGGTATATTAATGGTAAATGTTACCATATATGGCATACATGGATCCTATGGGGATGGAACTTGGATTTTGCTCACGTCCAAGGACTGGGACGATGCTACAGCAATCTCGACTTCACCAGGGCCAGCGCTGAAGCCCTCCACATCTTCAGGTTGACTCCGAAGCAATGCCTGTCGAGATCACAGCTGCGTCCGGAAAATGACGGTGTCAGGATGGTGAAGACCAAAGATATCCAAAGATTCAGCATCCATTTGTTTGTTTACTATTTTTTCAATCATTGCGCTATCATTGCATAATCCTTTGCTGAGTTGTTTCATAATCGTTGCACAATCGACGCCACACTCGTCGCCTCAACTAAAGCTTCCAGCATGGAGCGCATGTTACTCTCCAAATACCTTAGACCAAATGTGCCAAATCAGATCAGTGGGTTTATCTACCTGGAAAGGTCAAATAATCCCTTTTTTTTTGGGTCCAAATGGCTTTTTCCCATAATGACCAGAAAATTTTGTGTTTTTGGCTTTCCAGGTATGTATATCATGTATATCTGGAAGATTCTGAACACACCAAATGTTCTTGCCATGGTTTGCCATGGTTTTATCTCGTGGTTCAATGGGTCCCCGATTAAATCAGAGCATATATGCATCCTGCATCCTGTGGGCCTCACGTCGTGTGCTGTCCAACATGTCTCAGCTCCAATCCCAAATGAAAGTAGGAGGTTGATCGGAACCTTACTGGTGCTTAGCAGGGAATGAGGGAATGATCCCAGTCATCACTAGTAATAGTCATCCCATTCCCCCAGTCCCGTCCATTCCCTACGTTTAGCACCAGTAAGGAACAGCTGACCGAAGAAATTCGCGAATTTTCTGTCGAAGTGTCTCTTCATAGACGGCAGCAGCTACGGCTGGCATCTGGTGGAGCCTCAGATTGATGTCATCAGAAATCACATGCGATGTATTGCAATGACATATAATGACATCTTCCTTGGCGCTGAGGGGTTGCATAACATTCAATGCAAAACGGTACAGTATCCGTCGCTTTCAGTCGACTGTGGAATATACATATATATATAGGTATATATATGTATCTGTATACACATACATATGATTACATATGTGATATGTACGCGTATGTTATATCATATATATATATATATGAAATTACTTGAAATTACATGAAATTCTTCAACCATTTGGCTTCAATATCTTCAATCCACTTAAAAAAGCAGGCGAACTGGTCCATGGACCCTTTCAGCCAGCTCGCTGGCCTGGGCGAGCAGAAAGCTCGCAGAGCTGCTGGATCCCGTGATTTTTGTTCTGTCGAAAAAACAATGCCGGTGATGAGCTAAGACAACGAAACTTGGATAAGTGTTCATCTATTTGTTGATATATGTTGATATATGATGAGATCTATATTTTTCTAAATTGTTGATATATGTTTACTAACTGTTACCGGTCTGTCGATGTCTTTGTGGCCGGGAGATGTTGAATGCGGCAGATTTTGGCACAACGAAGATCAACGGATCATGGAGCTGCGAACCAGACAGCCAAGCGCGCAAAGGTCATGTTGTCACCTGGCAACCACCTCTACAAACTGCACACACACACATGGGCACACATGAGCACACTGTGTCCTTACATAAAACAATCAAGAACATTCTGATATATTCTGACTTAAAAGGCTGCGGTGATTTTGTAGCTACTGTGCGGACAAAGTGTGACTTCAAGTTTGAATACGATGTGACTCATGGAAGTTTCCGCTACAGTCAAAGTAATGCACAACAATCAATGTCGTGCGTGCGAGAAAAAGGACTGGTGAAGGTTCACATCGAGCTACGACGAAGCTAGCAGCTCAGACATCTTGTTTTACAAGGACCAAAAAGGAATCAGCGCTTGTTCTGTCAGAGAAGAATTCATGCTGGCAAAGCACCTGTTGAGCTGCCACTCCTGAACCTCTCTGAGTTTCTATATGTTTCTATGCATTTTAAATTACAAATTCAAGCGAATCCAAAGTGTGCTCTTACGTCACTTTGTCTCGCCGACACGCTGGTTCGGCGCATTGATTGGGTTGGTCAGTCGGCAGAACAAGCCCAAGACCTTTTCTTCACGAAAGTTGTTTTTCTTCTCATTCAAAGAACACAACCAGCCATGACACTACCAAAACTATACACTATACATCACTATACACTATCATACCGTTCCAAAATCAAAGATCAGTCAGAAATCGAACAAGCTATGAGGCTATCATAGGCTATCAGTCATAGGATCTTTGACTCCTGCAAAAAAGTGACCATCCTCGCGCCAGCATGCCAGCATCAACCTGACAGCAATACGGTAAAGGGCCATCAAACATACCAAGGCAACCAGAAGGAATTGCAGAATCTGCGATCGAAGCAGTATGTCAAATATCAAATAATAAATATCAAATATTACATATATACAATTTACATATTATGATATAGATATAGATAATATGTTCATATATTCTCCGCACGCCTGTACATTCTGCGTGGTCTGTGTGATTGACCAAACATCAATCATTGCAACTTCGCCGTATCAGACTCTTTCTCTTCTCACATTTCTCACCACCTATTGGAAACCCATCAGCCTTCTACCCCTCAAGCTGCTCCTTTCCAAGCTTCATTGATTCACAGACCTTGGTGATGTTCGCAATGCCGCAGCAACTGGCACTCTGACGTCGACAATCGTCAGCTGCAAGGCTCCCCACTGGGCGACCTTGATGGTACTCAGGGTCATCATGGAACGTAGGTGCCTCGGCTGACTTTGTCCATCTTCATTTCTTCAAGTCGAAACCTCTCAGACTTTCAACCAGGTCACATTGTCCAGGGTGAACTTGTCGGAACGATCATCCAGGATTTTTCGGCACATCGCATCATACTTCAGAGCCTTCTTCCTGAGCCACTTCTAGAGACTGTTAGAATCTCCGTGAGACCCTTGAGATGGATATTTTGATATATTTTGTTCATTGCTCCGCGCCAAACTATCTGAGCATGCTTGAATTGTCAATGGAAATATTGAAGTTGAACATGTGCTGTTTTGGGAAGCATCCTGAACCAAAAAGAGAAGGAAAGCATGCACAGTTGCAGTGTATGCAGCAAGCTTTTGCATGAGACATTGACAAGCATCTGTCACTGTCAGTCACTCATGGTCGTGCCATTATGCAATCATTGGTTTGTATGACTGGTCCTCCTCAACTGGTGTTGCTTCATGTCGGAGAGGTGCACATTTTTTAAGTAATGTCAACCCCGGATCAATAACGCCCTGGGCTGTTTACTTGGAGCCCATTTTTTTTTTGTGGGTACCATTTAAGTAGATTATGAGTATTTGGGAGTACTTCCCATACGTAATTAGTAGACCAGGCTTTGTCAATCTGGCCTTGTCATTGCACACTTCACTTCACTGAGAGGAGCACTGCTGCTGATCCACGTCCTTTCTTTGCTTGACCTCATGCTTTCTGTCGACCCAACTCAAATCCAACACATCTGACGGTCCGTGTCGATTCAAAGAAATCATGCGAAATCTGTCTGCAGTTCGCCTGACGCAGTTAGCCAAGTTGAGAGGGATGGTGTTTCTGGTATAATGATAGGTATAATGATAGTCATCTATTAATATGATAGGATAATTGTTTGGGACTATCATAATTATACCTATCATTATGATCACAAGTCGGAGAAAGTTTCCTCATTTCCCTCAGGCTGGAACTGCTTTCTCCCAGAGGCGGCGAGCTTCCTGATGTTCACCGCGCGCGAGTGTAGCACTGTAGCACTGTGATGGTGGGGTTTCACTCGCCGCCATGAAACGACCATCATGTTTGATCTCGAAAAAACACTAACTTGGGAACCAGCACCACACATGTGACCCCAGGTTTTGGTAAGTGTCCTGGATGGTAGGATCAATATCAAGTAGACGCCTTAGGTCTTTGCATGCCTGGGCCGGAAGAGCGGGAGAGAGGTCAAATAACTGGGCAGAATGCGGCAGTGTCAGGTGGTAGTGATTTCCAGCCAGACTCTATCATAAGTCTGCCTTGAGTTCCAAATTGGCTTAACTTCTGTTAATTCCTGCCATGTTTTTGGACATTGATACTGTGCCTTGGGACGCAAACTCACCAATGGTATGAGAATGAGGGCACAGAACATGTTTATTGTACATCTATGCAAACATACAAATGCCAACGAACATGAGAGCGAGACACTCTGGTGTTCACTACTTAGTGAGGCCTGATCCAGTAATGTCAACCCCGGATTAATAAACTATGGTTTATTAATTAGGGGGTACTCCTCCAATAGTCATAATCTGATACTTAAATGGTACCCTCCCAATTAAACAGCCGGGAGGTTTATTAATCCAGGGTTGACATTATTCGCTTTACTCTGGACACAAGCGCAACTAGCACCTTGAATGTCGAGGGTCGCGGGACCAATCTCGCGTTGCTAGCTTATAGTCCAGAAACCACACAGGGACAAGATGCGCAGCAGATATGGCCGAGGACAGAGAATGTGAGAATGGAATTATTGGGTAAAAGGTGGTAAAAGGCCAGGAACTTGCGCAGCTCTCAGAAGTTGCTCCTCATGGTGCTGCCCAAATACACTTTGCCGAAGCTGGAGGAGTTCAAGAGAGTTGTGCAGTGCTTCACGCACTTTGCAGGGAATTTGAACTCTCGTATTCATTTATCAGATCTTTATCCATCAAACTGATCAGCCGCTGGTCCGCAGACTTTGCTTACATCCTCTAAATTTGACATGGAACCCCAAAATGGCAATATCATGCAACATCATGCAATATCTGATCTGCCAATCAGCTTCCAGACTATATTTTTGAGCTTCCAGTGCTAAAATACGGGGGTGTACATTTAAGTCTAACTAAGATGCAAAATCAGATTCGCGACTTTAGGTTCCCGGACCTCAACAAAATCACGTTGCTGCATTTGAGCTTGCGCTCGTCGATACAATGCCTGCCAGTGCCAGTCGCAAAAACGGTTCAGCTGGGATGAGCTGCTGCATGCCGCAGACCTCGCCTTTGTATTCTCTGGCAGTTGCTTCAAAACCAAATCGCAGGCTTCTTTGGCCTCAAATGAGCCCACAGAGCACCAATCCAATATCTGAGAGACAAATGACCTATATCTATACATCTATACGATTCTATATGCATCTCTATCATCTCTATCCTAGGATCGACTGCAAGAGAAGGGTGCTGTTGGAGAAAGCTCTCACGCTACAAACAAACCTCTGGAATGCGCGCGGAGAAATGTCCATGAAATGTCCTATCTGGGCAATGTCTCTGGTTCCACTGGTTCCACGCAAGAAATTGGTGCTTTGCAGAACAATGGTGTCGATGAAAGTTCCATGCGTGGTGTTTGATAGTTTTTGAACTATTTTGACATAAAAAGGCGACTGTTCAATGATCAAACATCTGTTGATGTGGTTGGTCATTTCCAATAATTGGCTACCATCAGTACAAAAAAAACGATTAAATCGGTACACTCTTTGCCTGCGTCTTACTACGGTATGACCAACATCTCTTCCTCCTTCTGGTTGGTGGTTTCAACCCCTCTGAAAAATATTAGTCAATTGGAAGGATTATTCCCAATATATGATGGAAAATAAAAAATGTTTGAAACCACCAACCAGCCTTCCAATTAAGCTTGATACCGTTGATGAGTCCTGAGGGTGACACTGGCTGGGATAGGTCAAACCATTGACGACGCTATCCCATTCCGAGGGATCATCAGTGGCTGCTACAGGACGTTTAGCATTGGAGAAGACAACAGCAATAAGCAGAAGGTTCACATCCCAGGAAGATAAGCAAATGGCTATATATAAACCACTTTAAATAAATCTCAAATGTTATGATATGTTATGTGTATATATATATATATATATACATGATTAATCATAATTATACATGTACATCCTGCGTAGCATTTCCTGGTATTTCACTACTGCAGGCGATACCACTTTCTGGCACCCAAGTGTTGCATGACTGCGTCCTGTAGTTTGATGCAACAGGCTGCAATGTTCAAACGGCAGTCCAGTCGTAGTTTCCTGTACCTCAGCTTGCAAGTTGTCCATTTCAAGCCGATAATTGGAAGTGTCTCAGGTTGGGAAGCCTGCACCAAGGAACCATGACCATGACACTTGTCCTTTACAACAAACAAATTACCAAGTTCTCCCAAAGTCCGATTGTCTAAAGTGAGCATGAGTTTGCTTGTGCAGCTTGTTCATGTTCCAAAATGTCCAATGCATCAATGGGTTCCTCCAGAAATCATGCCACAAGCTGAGCAAACCCACTCTTGCCACAGTTCGTACTTGCCCAGGAAACGATCTTTGACTTTTGGAATATCCAAATGGTGAAACAAATCGCAGATTTCCTCGTACCTGGCAGAAGAGTTGGGCCTTTGATCTGACGTGAGATCCAGCAACTGGATTCCTGCAATTTCCCCAATGTCGTTTTGGTAAAATGTCTATGGTCAAAACCCTGGTACCCTGGTGAACACCAAAATAGCTGGAAGTTATGGATGTTCACCCCCCCAATATGTATATACATATATATATATATATATTAAATATATATATATATATATATATATATTTATATGTGTATATATATACACATACATATATATATATATATTTCTATCACAGGTGTTCAATGGTTTTAAGATGTTTCAAGCCCCAAATCTGAACGGCACCTCTGCCTCGACAGGCGAAAACGGCCTTCTTTAAAGAGGCGATTGGCCTCGGCCTCAAGTCCCAGTCACATTGGAGGAACCATCCAGTCGACCGTATCCAAAATGGTCAACAATTTTTAAAAATGTGTATAGTATTGTATAGTATTCTATCTAGTATATATTTGACCATATATTTGACAAAATGAGTATTATGATTAACTATATAAGATATATATATACTTGATGTGTGTTATATCTTATGGTATTGTCAAATTATGTCAAAATATAAGATGTCGATCAATGTGTCTGAATGTCATGGAGCAGGTGATCTGTTCTCCGAAAACGACAGCCTACACGCACCAGCCGGCCTTTCTTCTCAAAGCAAATGTCAAGCGGTCCTCCTCATCAAAGGAGGGGGCCTCAGCATCGAAGTGCCCTGAAAACCATAACCTCCAGCAGCTTTAGCATCTCAACCAGTCAGAGTACCCCTTGCCACTTGAAAAACGCGCAAGCGAATAACGTCAAAGTCAAAATGGAGGTCGCAAGCTACAAGCCATCTTCCGGCCTGAAATCCGCTCCATTTCTGGGCCCCAAGTCATGAATACTGTAGATCCACTGGTTGGTGGTTTCAACCATCTTGAAAAATATGAAAGTCAATGGGAAGAATTATCCCATATATTATGAATATTTATGAATAACTGGATGGTGATATACCTACCCCTCTGAAAAATCATGGAGTTCGTCAGTTGGGATTATTATTTCCAATACTTATATATATATATACCATCTGGTAATTTAACATAGCTATTGAAAATGGCCATTAATAGTGGATTTACCCATAAAAAATGGTGATTTTCCATAGTTATGTAAACGTTTACCAGAGGGTATGTAAAAATAAAAATGTTTGAAACCACCAACCAGTCCAATACATCTCACCAGGATTTTGGGTCTTCAATGGAGACTGGCCCATGGCAAGCCATGGCAAGGCTCGGCTCCCGACGTCAGGTCCAGGATTGAAGTCCAACAGGGTCACACGTAAGGTGTACTCAGAGCTCCTCGCCCCGTGGATCTGTGGATCTTCTGAATTTCTGCATCATGAACAGGTGTGATATATATATATATATATATACCCATATATACCCATATATACCCATATATAATCCCATTAATTATATATGTACTCAAACTCTGAAGAATCCTGAACATTTCTATGCAGTCCCTTTTCAGACAAAAGTGGCAGGTAGCAAATCACACGGGGACGAGTCTAGCAATGTGCCATGGTGTCAGGAATTGTGCCAACCCAAAGTCGAGGAGAGATGAAGCCGCTGCTACTTGTGGCATCTTGTGGCCAGTTTCGCTGCAGTCACAGCTGATATCTAAGGATCTGACTTTGGCACTGGCTTCTCACCCAGCGGTGCTCCAACCAAGAAAGAAGGGTCTGTACCTGGGAGAATGGGAGCTCAAATCAGCTGAGATGTCGTATCTTACCGCACACTTCTGCCTCAAATAGTGAGTCTGGGTACTGTAAAAACCTCTAAAAACTGTAGTTTTTAGTACAGCAAATCTATCCCCAACTCAGTCCTCCAATGTCCTCCATGGTCCAGCTGAGTTCCCTGCAGGTCACCAAGGCAGTTTCGTGTGGGCGCATTTCAAGCCTCGAAACGCACGCCCCGTTGCGTTTCCCCGGGCAGTGCAGCGGTGACGTGACTTGAGCTGAGTCTTCGACACGGCACACTCCAAGGCGTCACAGACCTGGCACCAGTGCAATTCGCTGTAGCTCAGCAGCACGAAAAACATCTGTGTACTTTATGAGAAGAGCAAACAGATGATCAGAGTTTGTTCTTAAAGCAAAAAAGCAGCATATCATCAGCATACAGTCTCAGTATCATCAGCATATCATTCCATATCCGTTTCTCCTTTGGCTTTTGTGGTGACCCTTCACAAGGTCCCCAGGGCCGGGCCCCGCCTCTCCATCTCCAACATTCACAGACATCTCCATCCTCGGCATCGCACGACCGGAAGATCTTGTCACAGTTCAGGTCCACCTGGTTCGAAATTATATCAAATGTGGGTAAAACAATGCAATAACCCATCTGGGAATAGTATGAATAGTTAAAAAAAAACATGTTAAAAAACATGTTGATTGTTTATACCACCTATAAAAGTGGTGATTTACATGGGTTTTACATGGGTTTTGCATGGGTTTTACATGCTACCATTTAATCAGAAGACAACCAGATAACTAGATCCAGAAGGAGCACCGGCCAAATTCTCCACGGAGAACATCGGAGAACTGGGCATCCTGCGGAGATGCTCCAGGTTCTGGGAAAAGGCACCGACCTAGCAGCAGCATTTCGCACAAACCCAGGGACACCAGCTTGATATGGGGATGGGTCAAAACCAATAGTACCCCTGTAGTTCACATCAAAATAGCTGGGATTTATGGATGTTCATCCCACTAAAAATGGTATTAATAGGTATTGATCCATAGCCATATGGATTGACAAGATTTATCACAGTTGTTTAATGTTCTTTACAGGGATTCCGGGATGACATTTTGGGACATCCTCAAATTGACTGTGTTGCCACACGCTGCATTCAAAGGTGGCAATGAAAAATCAGCCATGCGTAGGGTGATGGATGGGGATTTGCCGTTGCCGTAGGTGTGATTACCTGAGTTTCCACATTATTTGGTATCTTCCGGCAGTACAAAAACACACAGAGGTTCGCCCACAACTCTGTGAGATCATGCGAGATCGGCAAGACTAGAATGACGATCGAAGCAGCAGATAGCAGCAGAATCTCTGAAATCCACCAAGATCCATCAAGATCCATCAAGACCCGGGAACTTCAAACTGGGCATCTGGCCCTCCGCAGTAGAAATCTTCTCAACCCGGAGAACTGCCAAGCCTCCCAGCGAGTCCAACCTACGGAAACCTTTGGGCCTGGGAAACCAAGGCCATGCGCCCCATCTCGACGATTCTCGACGCCTTCATCTGAGGGATTGTTGCACCAGGAGCCAGCTCCATCCTTGATCACCTGCCCCCGGTGGAGCAAGGCGTTGTTCCGTGTATCTTGTATAGAAAAATACAGCAAGTGATCATATGTGATCATACAGATGTTGGAAATTGAACATATACATAAGATCATATAATGCTAATATGGTCTTGGTATAATATAATATCAACATATACATTGGTATGTTTAAGTATGTTGTATAAGATCATTGGTATATACCCTCTGGTAATTTAACGTAGCTATTGAAAATGACCATTAATAGTGGATTTTCCCATTAAAAATGGTGATTTTCAATAGCTATGTTAAATTACCAGAGGGTACATACAAACATACCAATCTCCCATGACCAAAAAACTGCTCCAACCTCCTTCAGGACTTGACCAGTGCTGTTCTTGAAGGAACAATCCTGTGGGCTTGGAGAAACCCATATATTCTCTATCCAAAAAAAATCATCCATCAAAAGTTAAGCTATCATATATGACACTAATATGATAATAATATGATAATAATATGATAATACATCTGAAAGTCCTCAGCAAAATGCCAAGTGATGTCCCAGGGCACCGGAAAATGATGGAACATGTTTAAGGCACGAACTTTGGAGACAAAGATCTCCAGCAAGCTAACCTCGCAGCCACGTTCAGGACACATGTGGTGTCAAGAGTGGTTTAGTCAGGTGGTCCCAGAGTCCAGTGGGGGCAAGTCGTGAGGTTTTATCCCAAAATAATCCAAAATCCACCTGTGGGTTTGTCTGAAAACATGGTAATTATCCCAAAATCCCATTGTGTATCATCATGTTCCTCATTGTGGGCTATACCAGTATACATTGGCACATTGGTATACCTCTTTTTTGGACAAGCCCATGTGTTCAAATCTATCTTCAATCAGGCCGATTTTCTCTGCCTCACAGACTGCCACCTCCTCTGGGCCATGTTGAGCAATGACCGGAGCCTGGCCATGGTTGGGCCCTCCAAACAACCAGCTTTGTCCAGATCTCCAAAAACAGCACATACATGTGGCAGAAAATTAGATATAGTCGGCAAGTGCTGTGAGACTTACCCTCTGGTAAACTAACATAGCAATGGAAAATCACCATTTTTAATGGGAAAACTCACTATAAATGGCCATTTTCAATAGCTACGTTAGTTTACCAGAGGGTATCTAGCTTGAAGATGCTTGAAGACCGTGCTGGTGTGATGGAGAAGGACAGGGGATGATCGGCTGATCAGATCATTTCAGATTTTGGATCGAAATGTCACCAGCTCTGCAGCACCACTCGGAGGATTTTTTGCGGGGGTTCTTCAAAATGATCCATCCAAAAAATGCCCAAAAACGCGCCCAACCAGAATAGGAACAATGATGTGTTGTATTGTGTTCTTATATTTTCGTGTGCATGCGTACTAAAGGATTTACATTTACATTGGATTTGCATATGAAACATCACTTGACTTAGAAATGGAAGCAATCAGCCAAGTTGTTAGATTGCAAATAGCCCCATACCAGAAGCACAAGTTCATTCAAGTCATTGCCGTACAGCAGCCTTTCCCATATTGATTGCTCCCTGCCAAGTTCCGTGCATCGGACGCAAAAAGATCTCTTAGTGGATGAGTCACTGATGCCTCATACGTTGGGTCATGGACTGAAGCATAGTGAAGCATGAATCATTGGATAGGTTTCAGGGAACATTTACATACATTTACTGGAAACCCCAATATTTGATGGTCAAAATCATGGTTTCCGGTTCAGATTTTCCCTTAAACCAGTCCAGTGATACTAAAAAATTGATGGTAAAAATATGTAAAAAATATGGTTTCCATTGGTTTCCTGTAGATTTTCCAAAAAAAATCAGTTCAATGAATTAAAATCCAACCTCCCCTGTCCTGGCACTGGCACTGGCGGATCTGAGTTGCAAACCACCTGGCCACGCCGCATCTGCAGCAGCATCCCATCTAGCAGTTGGGAGCAGACCTGTCACGGGGCCTGGATTGCAGCGGAGGTACTTGAAAAGATATGAGAATATGAATGAATGATGAATATATAATATATATATATATA
>Ga0126342_10014775_pt1 | contig 13742 bp, 11 predicted proteins | sample Cyp1metagenome_FD_92528 | JGI IMG/M metagenome (GOLD analysis project Ga0126342, IMG submission 92528) | Coral microbial communities from Lord Howe Island, Old Settlement Bay, Australia - Cyphastrea 1 metagenome | ecosystem: Host-associated > Invertebrates > Cnidaria > Coral ...
CCCCCTTTTGCTGCTCTGGGATGAAGCGCGAAACCCTATCATTTAACCATACTTAGCCCTACTTAGTAATTTTAATGTATTACCACCCCCCCCCTCTAAAAGTAGAGTTGTCCATGGGGATGCCCGATGTCCATTTCAAAGTGTTTAAAAAATGACGGCGCTGGAGCACTTTTGGAAGATGAGGTCGGCAAAAAGTGCACCGGACATTAGCGAGGGCTCGGTTTCACATAAAACTCATGAAAAACTGAAGGGATCAGAGCAGCCCAAAAATGTCCGCACTGTTGATGGCGCGCGGACGCTGGTCGATTCAGTGCGACGCTCCTGCTATGCGGGAATCCAACCGGTTGTGACAAAACACGCGCAGCAAAGCATGAGTGATGCTGCGACGCTCCTGGCAAGCGGGATTGCAGCTGAAGGTTGCTAAAAGCATTGTAACAGTTGCACGAAAGGTCGTTTTTTTCACAATAGTGCTACTCTTGTGCTACTTTGCGGAATTGAAGCTGGACGTTGCAAAGCACACTGTACTGGCCTCGCGAAGGGAAGAATTGATTTGCAGAAGCTAGAGAAAAGGTAGCTGAAGGCAAAGGGGTCTTTCAGTGAAGAAGTAGCTCAACCAGGAAAAGTATATGGCTCACCCATCCATCAATCCATCTACCCATCCACCCCATCCATAAGTTCATTCATTCGTTCATTCCCTCATCCACTGCGATTCACTGATTCATCGTTTCATTGGTTCGTTGTTTCATTGATTCATTGATTGATTGACTCACTCATCCATTGACCCGTTGATTCATTGACTGGTTGGTTCACTGATTCCCTTTCAATTATTCATTGCTTCGTTGATTCATCGACTCATTGGTTCCTTGATTCACAGAATCATTCATTCATCGGTTCACTCACTCACTTACCCACCGATTCATGCATTCATGCAATCATTCAATCAATAAATTAAGCAACCAACCAACCAATCAACCAATCAACCAACCAACCAACCAATCAACCAATCATAAAATCATGGTTCGCCCATTCACTCACCCATTCACTTGTCCATTCACTTGTTCAATAACTTTTTCATTCGCTCATTCTTTCATTCATTCATTCTTTCATTCTTTCATTCATTCATTCGTTCGTTCGTTCATTCATTCATTCATTCACTCCCTCACTCATTCATTGACTGGTTCAGTGATTCATGGACTCACGAATACACTCAGTCATTGATCATTGTTTCGGTCAGTCAGTTGTGCGTCGGCATCTCAAGCACCTTTTTGCTCCTTCGTTGATGCACCCCACAGCTTCAACAGTTCCTTGCTTCTGAATTTTTAAAACTTTCCTATACTATAGGCCATGATCTTCCTATTGTGTTTTTTGTTTAACTTCCGCCCCAGCACGGGCCGGGCACTACCTGATAAGATACATCCGACCACCGCCTTAGATCAGATTGGCCTTGTTTCTAGCAATGGTGGCTGCAGGTTTGCACCATACCGTGCTCCTCCGGAGTGATGGCAGTGCTGTCGCCATCGGGCGCCATGAAGAGGGACAGTGCGACATCCCACCTTTGGAAAAAGGGATGGCATACGCCCAGGTATCTGCAGGCAAGTTTCATACAGTCCTTCTCCGGAGTGATGGCTGCGCTGTGGCCATCGGATTCAATGGAGACGGGCAATGCAGCATCCCGCCTTTGGATGAGGGAATTGCTTACACCCAGATTTCTGCAGGCAGTTATTCTACGGTGCTTCTCCGGAGTGATGGCAATGCTGTCGCCATCGGGCGCAATGAAGAGCGACAAAGCAACATCCCACCTTTGGATGAGGGAATTGCTTACACCCAGGTTTCTGCAGGGGCATTTCATACAGTGCTTCTCCGGAGTGATGGCTGCGCTGTGGCCATCGGATGCAATGGAGACGGGCAATGCAGCATCCCGCCTTTGGATGAGGGAATTGCTTACACCCAGATTTCTGCAGGCAATTATTCTACGGTGCTTCTCAGGAGTGATGGCAGTGCTGTCGCCATCGGGCGCAATGGAGAGCGACAAAGCAACATCCCACCTTTGGATGAGGGAATTGCTTACACCCAGGTTTCTGCAGGGGCATTTCATACAGTGCTTCTCCGGAGTGATGGCTGCGCTGTTGCCGTCGGTCTGAATGAGCAGGGACAATGCAACATCCCGCCTTTGGATGGTGAAACGACATACACCCAGATTTCTGCAGGTGGTTTTTCTACAGTGCTTCTCCGGAGTGATGGCTGTGCTGTTGCCTTCGGACAGAATGGATTTGGAGAATGCAGCATTTCGTCGCCAGAGCCGGGAATTTGCTACAGTGGGAATATGACATCCGGAAGAGATTTGGCTCTACAACTAGAGTTTGTGGGCGAGGGTGATTCAGTCAGGCTGATACTGTCGTCTTTGGTTGGGGAAGAACGCTTGCGTTTGACTACACGGGGCGTGGATTCGGCCTGGGAGACGCACAAAAGGATTGCTCGTGAATTGAAGATGAGCCTCCCAAATCTCCATCTTGTTCTGCCAGACGGACAGTTGTTGGCCAAAGTTTGCCGCATAAGTCCAGGGGCCTCGGTTGCTGAGGTGACTCAAAGTAGAAAGCGCAAGCGATTGCCTAGTGTTTAAACCACGGCTAGCCCCTTACAAGCGTCCTTCTATATTTAGTGTCGCATTTGGGGGGTATCTCTTGAAACAGTCACTGAAACACCAGGACGTGCAAGGGCCCTGGCTACACTCCAAACCCCTGTGGCGGGAGAAACATCATTTGACAATTTGACATGCTGTTCACAAAGTAGTTCACCCCTACCAGGCGCTCACGGAGCCTTCAAACCATGAAAAAGCGTGGCCACATGTTCAGGAGCTGCTTTTGCTGATTGCTCAAAGGTTTGCATCTTCAAACAACATGTTGGATGGAGGTTTCGTAAAATGGGGGTAACGGGGTAGCCCAAATCATTCATTTGACCCGGATTTTCCATTCTAAACCAATGAAGGAACCCTCTATTTTGGTATTGATATGGCTCCAAAAAACAAGCACCAACATGCATCAACGGATCCACGGAATTGGGGCTTTAAGCCACCACAATGGAGATACAACATGATACAGCTAGCCGTGATGGGAGGGATAGGGAATAGCTGGTAGAATAGTCAGAATAGTGGTTTAATAATGGAGGTAATTGGTTTTGGTGGATAATAGCCATATATAGCCATATGAATATATAGTGTTAATTAGTGGTATACCAGAACCATATAGTTAATAGGTAATAGTGGTTAAGAATAGTGATGAATATGCTAGTGAATATAGTTAAGAGGTAAAACAGTGAATAGTTAATACGGTACAATAGGTAATAATATGGAATAATAGTGGTATAATAGTGAATAAGTTAGTGGTTAAAACTTGTAGCTAGTAGTGGTTAACAAGAATAACAATAATATGGTATTAGTGGTAAATAGCGATTAATAGCCAATAGCTCATAAGAAGATAAGTGGTTATAGTAATAATGATGAGAATAGTTAATCCCGGAAGTAAATGTAGGTTTATAGCTGGGAAGAACACCTGTAAATAGGAAAAACATAGCAAGTATTCGGGGGTGAAGCATCCAAAATTAAGGAGATAATATCCCCAGTTGATGGTTAACATAACCACAATCCCCATGGTGAACTGGGGGTTTTGGGGGTTTTACCATATCTAACCGGTGAAATATATACAATTCCCACCTATGTCTATTTCCCATATATTTCCCACAAATCAGCCATCCTTAGACGCCATGGTGCTCGTTAGCAGTGCCGCAGGTTGCTGCAGCAAAATGCAGACGCCAACGCCACCAACACGCAGGGGGCGACTCCCCTGGACTTCACCAAAAAGGCGCTGCATTTACCACACCCCCCCAAAAAAACAGAAGTCTGTTCGCTTCACCCATCACATTTGGCCTCATCCTCCCTGGCTGGAAGGACGAGGTCCGATGGCTTCTCAGATCGCACAAGGGCCGCAAAGGCACCGGCGCTTTGTAGAAAAAACGTGCCAGCTGCCAGTGCGTTCGGTTCTACTTCCCGCCGCCAGGGGTTCTTCGTGTGTTTTATGATAGGTCATGGTGAGGATTTTTCTGAAATTCGGTGGTGCACCATAGTTGAGGAAATTGGTTTATTAACTCACATAACTAGTGTCTTTGAAGTTTGGTGTGCTGATCCAGTGGCTGGGCCACCATCAATCCCCATGAAGATCTGGTAAACACAATATGTTCCATCATCACCCCCCTTGAACCCTGAAATATGTGAGAAGGGGGGGTTCGGTAAGAAATTTCTAATATTTCACCTGACTACGTGAAATATACCCACCCTGTGTATTTTTTGGGCTTCCAAAAGGGGGGGGTCCTCCGGATGCTAGCCTTTACAGTAGCCTAGATATGACAATTGGATCCACATAGATTTAAAAAAAAACGCATATTATGATCTCTGTGAACTCCTGCTCCTGGTCTTTAAATACTTGCCACGGCTCGATACCCAGAAACCAAACCTGGGTGCCGCAATGGAATTTCCGAGGGGGTGCCTTCTAGAGGTGTAAAATACAATGCTTTTGCACCTTTCCCCACGTCAAAAATATTACCATGTAGTCTTTTACGACCACGGTGGATACCAGCGATTTTGGTGGCTAGATAGGGTTAGCAAACGACCCACCGGTGCCCGCGGATGCATCAATGACAGTGCTGAGATTTTCCATGGCATTATACTATCGTATATTTTGAAACAATTTAGTTTTTACCCCCCACCACCCTTAAGGGATGGTGATGTTCAATCAATTCTCATACCAATTCTCATCGAGGATGTTCCAATTTCATCAGATGCCATTGAGTTCATCCCCATCAAGTTCAAGGCTGTCATGAAAAAAAACATATAAACTTTCGGGATCTTTAGGGTGTATTTTGACTTCCCATCCAAAAGTAACCTGTGCTTTTCCAGTTTCCACAGCCCCTTCCCACCATGGCCTTCCATGGGCCGTGACGTTGCCCCGGGCACCCAGGCGCTCTGCGCCGCGGAGCGGGGCCCACGCCGCAGGAGAGGGACGACTTGCGTGCCTCGACGGGACGATATATATATATATATATATACATACTGTAATATACTGTATATATATAATATGCGTGTGTGTGGGATATGAAAAAGGTGTTTCTTGGTGATTTGTCGTCGGGTTTTTGAATGGGATATTGAGAACACTTGTGATACATAGGATGGTGAGGGCAACACTCACAACATCTAACAACCATTGGAATTCTTAAAAAAAGAGAACAACGTAATTGTTGTGCAGTTGTCCCTTTGAAGAACCACTGTTTTTCATGAAATGACTAAAACTCATTGCATAATCGCGGTTTACCAGGTACGGCGTATTTACTGTTCCACCTTGGGATGATAATCCCGATTGAATGACTTGGAGATGGTCACGGCATTTTTTTTTCGGTAATGCGGTGCAGCAGACCCAGTGGTATGCCAAGTTAAGCAATGTTAAGTCAAACATTGTCGTTGGTTGGTGAAATCCAATGAAATCCATCCAATGTTTATGGTGGATTTAAGTCAGTTACCCCTATGAACACCATGATGCAACCTGGCGTTGAGGTAGAAAAAATGCAAATTTGCGAATGGACATTGAAGAACGACTGCCACTTGGGCGCCATAGAGAGGTGGGAAATTGGTCTTTGGATGTCTTTGTGCCAAACTAGGTTGGTTGTGGTTCTTTCCAAATAAAGCGATACATTGTATGTGGTATAATCCGTTCAAATCAAATCTGGATATATAAGCCGATGGAAATGGAATGAATCAAACTATATATGCGAACATATGCGAAGCATTGAGCCCGTAGAACAGACATCGTCTAACCAGGGACCCTGTTCTGTTTGGGGTCTCCAGCTTTCACTCGGAAGGGTCTGGAATTGGTGAGGCAAGACTCTCTATTTTATTGCTCAGATGTTCCCACCGACATGTTCAATTTCATCTCGCTTCAAATCGTTAGTTCCATCGAAGACCAAGTGATCTGCAGCTTTATTGTTTCAATAACCATCAAAAGTCACCCTTGGACCATCTCGGACCTGTGTCTTGGAACTCAATTTCTTGCTTCTTGGAGATTCTAACGCGTTGATTTGATCCGCATTTGCAGTGGATGATAGTATACTATATGTGTTCCACAATGTAAAAAATAGTCATTAGTGACGCTTTTTTTGGGGACGTTTGACGTCCACTTCCATGATTGGTTCAGGGAATCCGAGAATCCATCCAGATGGAAACCTTAAAAAGGCTACGGTACCAGGTAAGGGAAGATGAATCTCATCAGACACGGCAATGTTGGAAAAAGTTCCATGAAAATTTTGTCGTACATTGTCGTAGCCATTATTCTCAAGAGTTCCTAAGCATACAATATATTACTATATATTCTTATATGTTGTTTTTTTGTAGTCATCCTAATTACAGTAGATGTTGCAAACTCTTCCCATTTTAGTGATACTGTTTGACATTTCCATATTATATTATCTTCTCGAGGCTGACTACAGTATATTGAAAAGAAATGTGCATACTATGTATGTATATATATATATATATCTACCTACATTGTTACATGATACAGTATGATACATACAGTCTTCAATTTATCACATGTTCTCAGCTGTATTCCGGTGTTACCTCAGCATTTTTCTGCAACCACCCAGGATGGTCACCGAGGAGGAAAAAGAGCTCCAGGACACTGCTAGGGTACGACGAATGTATCTATCACAACTATATATACATGTATATGATTATGATATATTATGATTATGATGATTATGATCTATGCATGTATCTATTAGTTGGTCCTTCTTTCTATGTATCTATGTTTATTTGTGGGGTCATTTGCATATATACATATTATATACATATAATTAAAATTGAATATCCTTCACGTGTGTATGCATGTGTGATTGTGTGTGCATAATACCAAACTGTAGGCCCCCCACAAATGAAGAACATGTGGACGCCCGCCCTCTGAAACATGACCATTGAACATGCACAGCAAATGATTGGCTGTGCATCCGTGGATATATCCTTTGAACATTTTGGATATTGTGAACTGAACGATTGGATTTCAACTTTAAGGAAATCGTGCGACATACCTGCTGGTAACAAATTACGTCGGTCGTGTACAACCCCTCATGCGGACCTTGTCTCAATGAAACGGATAGATTTCTGGTTGATTGCCGGGATGAGTGGAAGGTCACTGGAGGATTGAAAGATTACTTTCCTCTAAAGATACCATCTGGCTATGACTAACAGTTCGCCATGGGAAGATCCACCATGCTATTAATAGGTAAAAACATCTATTTCGATTAGGGCCATCTATACCATGGCGAACTGCCAGAGGGTCGGCTATTCTCAAGGTCTTTTGTAGGGCACGGCGCAGGAAGAATTGGATGAAGTTCTGGAAAAACTGCAGGACCGAGGGACTCGGTGGCAGAAAATGTGGTTTCTATGTGAAATACCCTCTGGTAAACTAACATAGCTATGGAAAATCAGCATGTTGATGGTTTAACATCAGCTATAAATGGCAATTTTCAATAGCTATGTTAAATTACTTGGGGGTATACATAAATATACCCTCCGGAAATCTAACATAGCTATGGAAACTAACATGCGTTTTTGCCAGTAGATCATGTATATTCTAAATGTGCAATTGTCCATGGCTATGTTGAATTACCAAAAGGCTATGTCATATTGGTTGAGAGATGTTGAGAGGGAGAACCGATTTCAATGATCATTTTTACTGAGTTTGATTAATTCGATATCATGTTCAGCCAATATGAACATATATTAATTAACCACTTCAATGGGATAACCAATGATTTTGATTCCGGGTATTGATCATGAACCGGACATTTTTCCGAACGTATTTGGAAATCGAGGGGACATAATGAACGTTGCTAGGACTTCCACGGGCAAGACAAATACGTACATTATATATATATATATATATATATACATCGGACATATATAAAAGTTTATATTTTTTATAGTTGTTTCATACAATATAGTAATATATATATATATGCAGAACGTATGTTGTTGCTTTTGTTTCCGTCATATATCATCATATGTCATCATATATCATCATATATCATCATATATCATAATATATCATCATATTTCGTCATATATCATCATATATCATCATATATCATCACATATCATCATATACCACAGGCACGTAAATATGTCTGAATATAAATGTGCAATGTATACATTACATTTTGTTTGATTCACTTTCTGGCTATTTAACATAGCTGTGGGAATTCACCTTTTTCAAAAGGTACAGCATCATAAATCATCTATATATGAGTCATCTATACCATCACAGTAGTAAATAACCAGAGAGTTTACCCTTAATCGTTATGGTTCGTAAATAATACTTAATCACGATTGTTACCTTCCCAGTCACCATAGGGAAATACAGTAATTACATGTAATTACGGTAGCCATGATGACCCCCAACTATCAGAAGGGACCCCAAGAATTTCATGGTTTATCATTGTTCTTTATTAAGTTGCCATTTTGGGGCTATTATTCCTCAAAATTCAAACATCTAGCAAAATACTGTTTGAACATGTTCGAACTATTGATATAGTTTGTATACTTAATTCACCCCAACTATCAATATTTCTAGTTGTTGATCATGCAGCAGAAGCCCTTAAGTTATTAAGAGCGAGTTGCCCTGGTGTGTATCACCATGTTTGATAGATTTTGATAGCCTTTTTGTGGCTAGCTTGGTAGATGTGTGGGCAAACCATGTATCAACATGTTTCAAGCATTGGCTCGTTCCTGGAATATAACTGTTCTATCGCTTCCTGCCGCCAGGATATCCATTCTGCAGATCCTCAGGGCGAAGACACTGCGGCGCTGGCTGGATCCACGGTGGTGGAGGAGGATGCGCTCAGTTTTCCCACCTTGATCCCAGTGTCCCTCGGCCAGCTGTCCGGGCTGGCGCTTGGGATGTCGCTGCTTTTGCCATGGGTTGTTTTTTGGGGATGAATGCAGCAAAAGATGATGAAATAGACTGTATAGATAACCAGCAAATAGATAGCATCACTGGTGTTCTAAGTCATGGCATGCCTGTTCTTTTTTATCAGGACCTTCTTTTTGCAAAGATTTTGAGACATGGGTTCCCCTGATTCAACTGGTTTTTGAGAAAAAATCCACAGGGAGCACTGGCTTAGGGTGGTAAACCCAGTACTAAACCATTCCCAAATGACCATGGTTTCCCCGTGGTTTCCAGCAGATTTTTCGAGGCTTAAGGCCTTGAATCAGTCGGTGAGACATGGATCAGCAGCTCAGGAGAGCGGCATGTTACATTGCAATAAGGGGAGTACTTTCAGGTTTGTGAATGTCATAGTGGTAGTGTATGTGTAATATATTTTATATTCATATATATATATATTTGTATACATATTATGTGTATATATGTGTCTGGAAATTCTGAAGTACATGTATGTACTTTCACTTGTTCTGATGTCTATTGGTATAAATAAATAAATAAATATATATATGTGTGTGTGTATGATTTTTTGGAACCCGTGAAGGTAGATTTTGACCCAACGAACGTCAATGTTGCAGTGGGCCACGGGGCCTGTGCGCATAGCCATTCCCAAAATCATAGAAAAATGCAATCGCAAAAGTCATAGAAACATACAATCCCCAAATAGTGACAACTTATTACCAGATATAATCTATACCATTTGGTTATCAATGGGATTTGGATCAGGAGATGGCCTTCATGGAATTCGTGCAACTGACCACCAGCAGCGCGAAACTGGATACTCGACGAAATTGAGTGAATTGGGATGATTTTGGATGGCAAAAATGGAGGATTGAACCAACACCCATTGGGATTATATATATATATAGAATTAAATATAGGGACCCAGGGATATAGTTTTTGATATAATATGATATAGTGGATATGAAATGATATGATGGGAAGTGACATGTGCCCTCGAAATCGAAGAGTTCGCCATGGAACATTGCCGTAGAGTTGAATGGATCAATCCCCGACGCCTGGTTCCCAGGAGAGAAAGGCCAAGAATCTGGGTCAGACCATCTCCAAGTTGCTGGAGGGTCAAATCACTGGCAAGCCGGATGTGCCTTGGCCAAGCAGAAGACGATATCTCAGCATTGGATAGTGATTGGTAGTTGCACAACTGGAAGCAAATATTCGACACTTCAATGGTCGGCCGAAAGTTGAGATGTTCTAACCTTGGTTCTAGCCATGTTTCGGTGCTTCAGATGGTGATGGTGTAGTGACTACCAACAGGCAACAGCCAACATCAGCCAACACTTAATCAAACAAGAGGAATGTCCTGCAGGTCATATTGAGTTACCGTAATTTGCCATAATTTGCTGACCCGTATTTATCAGTATTTTCATCATGATCCTTGGAACAATGTTTCTTAAATTTTAGCAACTTATAATTTTCATTTGCTGACATTTAGCTGGGATTATCATTTGCTGACTACATGTTCTCCTACTTTGATATATGACATAGTGACAATTTTCTATTTGTTGTGACATGTTTGTTCTGGTTATTATCGCTTACAATTTTTTTTGATTATCATTCATATACATGATAACGGTTACCTATGGGGAATCCGCCACGTGTAGATCATATTATTATTTTTAAGCAAATCTATTGATTTCCATGGTTTTTAGATGTGTTTAGTATGTTTACTGGAGGATATTTTATGATATAATATATCCCATTCTTTATTTCATGATCCCATTAAATCATCATTGTTAATCATTAAACACACGTGTTCGTTAGTGATGTGGTAATCCCTATAGTAAACCATCCCCAGTTTTACTGGGTTTGATTTCAACCATCCCCCAAATGGTCGGATTATGCATGATTATGCCGTCGTTTTTTCCACATTAACGTATGATTAAACACACATTTTCCCTAGCAACTCATCCATCGTTTAACGTTGCCTTTCGTTGGCCGTTGCCACGTTGCCCAAACGGGGTCGTTCCTTAGGCGCAGGAAGCTGAATGGCAGGCCGCATGCAAAGACCTGATACTGGACATGGAGACTTGGCGGTGCGGTGATTTCCGAATGGTGTGGGATATAAATTACTGGTTGGTGGTTTCAAACATTTTTCCATGATATATGGGATAATCCTTCCCATTGACTTTCATATTTTTCAAGATGGTTAAAACCACCAACCAGATTAATTAGATATTCATGGGATGTTCACGGGATGTTTTCATGTTTTTTTTTCGAACTTTCTAGATTTAGAGATGTAAATCAATAACGGGGAAAGCATCGGGCACCCTGGACAGCAGTGGGCGCCCGGAGGGATCGACTTACTGTACCTCCTCTACAATGATGTGTTGGAAACAATGACTGTGACCTGAACCACAAGGTGGTCAACAGTCTCAAAACCTGATGCATTTGGCTATGCTGAAGATCAGTGAGAATAGAATTTGGGAATCGTCTACCAGTTTATTTGCGGTGCCAGCGATTTTTCATTGTAAGCTAGTCCCCTTTTCTGTTGGGACCAATTCCGTCTTTTTTTTCTCAATTTCCATGGTTGTCAAACATCATCAGTTATCATGTTGCACCCCCAAAAGAGTCAAAGTCCTGGAGTATATCCATGTTAAATGATCAATATCCTCATGAATCCTCATCAAAAATTCATGGGTATGATTAATTGGTTACAGTACTGATTGTGCAAACCGTGTAGAGGCCCTGGTAAAAATATACATATATATATATATCATATATATATGTGTATGTATATGTATATATATGTGTGTGTAATTATAGGTATTATATGGTATTATATATGTAGGTATATGTACATCTACTAGTAGTAGTCTACTAGTTTTTTTCTCTCTATGTTGGGGAGAATTGACTCTTTTGCTGCATAAAGACCCCAGCCATGGATCATGTCGAGCCATGATTGCTAATCCTATGCACCATCAAACATACTCCCCCATATGGAGCCCAAACTGAAAAGACTTTTTTCCCCTAAATCAAAGTTTCCACATAATTGGGACAATATTTGTTCGCTATATTTTCCCTCTATTTTCCGTATATTCCCCGATTAGAAATGCCAAAAAGATCGGCTTTGGCCCCAATGACCTTGAAACTTTCCATTGCCCAGGAGCAGGTCTTCGACCAAATCAAGGCGCGGTCATGAAGATAACATCTGTGTTGATGTAGGTTACATTATATTTAGTATTTGTTTAACTGTTTGTTTATTTATACTTATTTAAGCTCGTATAGATATTTATGATATGAGTAAAGAAATATATACTTATATTGCATGTAGTATCAGCAATGTAATATACATACTATATATGCGTGTGTGTATTACGGAACATATGTCTATATAAACACCCCTTGGTAATAGATCAAAATGTTGATCCCTGAAAACACGGTACCTGAAAGCACATCTGGAGTGTCGTGAGCGCTTGGGATCCCGAAAAAAGATGGTCATCCAAAGCTGTTTTTGTTTGACTACGCCACTACGCCTTTACTTATTTTGCTAAAGAACAGAATATGAGTACACGTACGTATGTATATCATTGTATATCTATACGGTTTTCTTTTGACCAAAGGCTTTGGTCAAATAGTCGCTTTTGACGTTTTTTGTCTCTGTTTTTTGCCTTCGCTGTGATTAAAGCTCCTCATTTGTAGGTCAGTGGTTTACCCAAGAACATCGTGGACAAGTTTTGGCAAGAGAAGTTCCTTGGAAACATGAAGTCCAGACATGATGGATGGACCCCCAGTTATGGCCATTGCCATTTGCATCTGGGGAAAATGATGACAAATATGACAACCCACCAGATTTTCATCGAGTGTTCAGATGGAGATACTGTGAATCCACATGGCTGGTTCTCCGGCTGTTGCCCTCAGGCAACTAGAGATTCGCGCGGCGTGTCTTGGCGTAGAGATGAACAGGAAGAGACGGATAGATTGGGATAGATACGGTTGATATTTCCCGCAACCACGGCAGGGGTTCTTATAATGTTACGCTTGTTGTCTTATTTTTAAAAAATCTAGGTGGAAAAAACGGTAGTATTGCCAAGTTGGATTGAACTTATCGATTTTGCCCCAAGGTAGTCCGTGCAGTTATCCCAAGGCAGCAGAGTGCGTTTGAGGAGAGCAACGACAAGAGAGCCAAGACGCTTGGCTGAAACTGTCGAGTTTGCTGGCTGTTGGTACTGCCTGAATTGGTTGCTGGACATGGACAGATTTTTCCAGGCCTCCCAAGTTGTAAGTTGGTTTAATTACAAACCCATCCAACCATACTTGTATCCAGTAGGAATTATTGTATTGTTTATTTTTTTATAAATTATAGACCATTGTAAACACTCATAAACACCAGTTAAACATACGTATAAAACAATTATAAACAATATTATTAAACCATAAACAACCCGGCGGAAGGGAAACCGCGCGAGCGTTTTGATTGGTTGCTTCCAGGAGAGTCACAATCACCTGTAATTTACACTATAAAATGGTCTTCCGATCAGTTTGGAAAACTGAATTTGGGTTAAAAAAAATGGATGCAAAATCTATTGATTTTTAACAAATCCAGGTAAACATCATGTGCATCATCAGACGTGGATGCGCAGATTTTTTTTCACACTCTTCGTCGGCTCAGCGATCACAGAGATCTCAGCAGCGTAGCAACATGTCACATAGTAAACGATCCCAGAGATCTCAGCAGCGTAGCAA
>Ga0126342_10014776_pt1 | contig 13742 bp, 13 predicted proteins | sample Cyp1metagenome_FD_92528 | JGI IMG/M metagenome (GOLD analysis project Ga0126342, IMG submission 92528) | Coral microbial communities from Lord Howe Island, Old Settlement Bay, Australia - Cyphastrea 1 metagenome | ecosystem: Host-associated > Invertebrates > Cnidaria > Coral ...
ATATATGATAAGAATAATATGAATAATATATATATATATTATAATTTTCATATATATATTGTAATAATATATACAATAATATATACAATAATATATATATATATACATAAATAATAACAATGATAATAACAATAATTATATATATAAATATAATAATATATATGTATATATACATAATCCAAGTATCTTAGTACACACATATTTATATACTATACATAGATACTCGTACAATATTTCTGAAATCGCTGAGGTGGACTGGGCCTCCGTACTGCTAGCGCAAGCCTTGGGCCAAGTCGTCCTGTCGCCCATTGCGCTGGTCATCTCCGGTCAAGAGCTGAGGCGGCGGCCGGGGCGGGAGATGAAGATCCCATGGTGACATGGGAGATTTTGGATGGGAAAACATGGGGATCTGGTGGTTTAATCGAGAAAATTTTCAGGGTTTTTTTAGGAGGTGTAACTGGTTGAAAAACTGGTTGGAAAACTGGTTTAACTGGTTGAAAAATGATGGTTTACATTGGGATTTAAGCATGAAACATGGATTTAAGCATGGTGTTTTTTCATCATGAAAATGATGGGCATGTAATGGGTACCCTCTGGTTATGTCAAAATAGCTATGGAAAGATCCACCATTTTTAATGGGAAAATCCACTATTTCTATGGCCATTTTCGATAGCTATGTTAGTTTACCAGAGGGTATATAGTCAATATATGATCAATGCACAGCCAATGGTGGCTATAAATTAAGTGTTTGATTTTGTACTGTAAAAAACATCATTTTGTGGAATGGAATCACAATTACCAATCAATAATGTGGATATAATGAATGTATGTATAATTTTAAGACAATGGGATATATGGGTTCTATCCCCTACATTGTGATGTCTTGGCATTTTTTTGGTCTAGATTTCCTCAGTCCAAAACGGGAAGCTTGAAGCATCATTCAAAATAGTAAAATAAGCCCGCATATCAGGAACCCTGCAAAGTCTGTAGTATGATTCTGTACTTTCCCCTTTTCCTTTGAAGAATTCACTTTGAGCCTTCATTGTTTTGGCCCAAGAAAGGGGTAGGCATTTAATGATGCAGTACAATGGCTGCTTATTTTTCGTCATCGGGAGTTCGCAAATGACACACTAGATCATTGTTAGTGAGCAAGTCGCATGCTTGTTGCTGCGCAAGATCGAATTTCCTGTGTAACTTCCCAGTTGTGTCAATTCAATACCGGACCTGTGGCTGTTTTAAGAAAATCCCATCAACCCCATGCATACCCATGATATAAGTTAATGAACCCATCAACAAGCCCATTATTTGGCCAATAATAATACGTGTATATATATATAGTATATAATCCACTACATCTAGATTTATACCAGTATCTAGATTTATGTATGTATCTGTATGTACTGTTAATAATCCCATGACTTTTTGTTGCTATGTTGGTCACGTTGGTCCAGGCTCTTTAGCCGGCAGCAGCTGGCCGTCGCCTTGGGCATCGGCTTCTGTGGCTTTGCGTCGCAAGTGGCAATGACCAAAGGAATGCAGAAGGACTGGCTTTGAAGAATTCTTGGGATTGTCAATATTAACAACCCATTGTCAATATTATATAACCAATGGTTGTCAATATTATATGACCAAGAATTGTTGGGGTTAATACAAATTCCCAGTAATGGGAGAATTCTTGGGATTGTCAATATTATATAACCCAAGAATTCCCCCATTGTTCCCAGGATTGTCAATATTAACAACCTTTGTTCCCTGTTATTAATGGGATTGTTACTGTAATAGGGTTATAAATTGATGTTTAGTGGGATTGTTGGGGGGAATTGACCGAATTACTGGGATTATAAATGGAAGTATCAACAGTAACTAATGGGATGAAAACCATGGCTGATTGATCAATGGTATTACTATTACTGATATTACTGTGGGGTTAACAGATAATTAATGATTGATATGTGATTGTTAACTTAATGGGATTATGAACGGGATTGTTGCTGGGATCGTTAATGGGATTACTATTACTGTATCAACAGGAACATAATAGTAATAGTAAATAAGATTGTAAATGTAATCCCATTTACCAACATAACTGTACCAACTATAAAAAAGATTGTAAATGGGGATCCATTTTTAGTTGGTTCCGCCTGCAATTTTCGCTACAGTATTACCATCGGCATCCAAATCCATCGATTGAAACCCCCACATGCTGTAGATATGGTTCCCAGGATGAAGGTGAAACCTGCGGTTTCAAAAACCCTCCATCTTTGGTAAAGGACCCCATTAGTTTTTGAACAGCGGGTTTTCCAAAGAAACGCAACGTAACCAGCTCCAATCGTTATTTTTGACACTCTTCAATTGCACTAGATGAGATGACTCTAGAAACATCAAGTGATCCCACCATGATCCCATCATGATCCGAAGTAGAATCATAAACTATACCTCATGAGATCCAAGAAAAGTATCAGCATTTCACTTCAAAAAAATAGGGATCCCTATGATAATACCACAAAAATAGGGGATTTTCCATGATAATAGGGATCCCTATGTATCATTGGAAAAGTATCATAGACTTCTTTTTTGGGACTACTAAAATTCCCCATTTCGCAGGAGAAATCCGCCACGGCGTCGCTGATCCGGCAGAGTTTGTGCCCGGTCTTCGCGATGCTGTGGCAACCGCTCTGCTTCCCAGAGGACCAGCTGAGTTGGACCAGTTTCGCAGGTCCCATGTGTGTGGGATGCCATAGATTATCGCAAAGGGTATGAGGATATATGCTTGGTATATATATATATACACAGTGTGTATATATATATATGATCACCAAAATAGTACTAAACTTGCCCGCAAGTGAAATTTATGGATTACATGTTTTTTTTTCTTATAATAACTGGGATGAACATGAAAGGAAGGTAATTGCCCCTTTTTCGCCAATTAACCCTGAATATAGCACATTGCCTTTTAGTTCGTGATTTTTTCCACGGGTTCAAAACCCGTGTCAACAAGGCTTGAACATGTTTTAACTACGTGTAATTACTTCCAAGGGGGGCATAACTGCTTATATTGTGTAACTGTTCCCATTCTTGTACGATTCACAGTGAAGGTCCACAACATGGGGATTGCAGTTGCAACAGATCAGGACTTCCTATAGACATTTTTCCTGAGTTTGAAACGCCAGCGCCAATGCAAGTAAATGGTGATAAAGTGCAAGAGGTGATTTGTGTGAGGGTCAGGAGCTTTGTAATCTTGATGGTAAGAAGCTAAGGGGCACGTGGAGTAAAGTTGAACCATGTTGAGCTTGAATCACAGAGTGGGTCCCAGCCATTGCCATTTCTTCATTTCTCCATTTCTCCACATTTTTCAGAGCACACATTGAACAGATGGAGAACAGCCAGAGGATGAGAAAGTGTTTGGGTCGGTGGTTTTTTCCCTCCGGCTTTTTTATGGCTGGACATTCCTCTGTGGATTTCCCTCTCAAAGCATGAGATTTTTCCCGTGCCCTGTTTTCAGTTCCGAGGAATGGGGGTTTCCATAAATGGGGGTACCCCAAAATGGATGGTTTATAAGGGAAAATCCAATTAAAGTGCATGATTTAGGGGTACCCCCATTTATGGAAACCCTCAGATGGGAACAACCCCCCGAAACTTGATCTGGGATGGATCTTCCATCTCCAGTTGGGATGGGATTTTTCCTTCAGATTTCGCCAGGTTTTGGGACCATCATGCTGGGCTTACTAGCAACTTGGAGAGCAACGGCTGGCGGCCCCGATTTCTGCCCTTTTGAAAAAGGTCTTGAAGATATCTTGCAAATTGTTGAAGACGATTTCAATTGATTTCAATTGATTTCAATTGATTTCAATTGATTTCAATATTCTCCCCAATCTTATGGTGTTTGGTCCGACATCAACATTTGGGTAGCAAAGTGGAAGGCCCAAATCTGCGCAGATTTGGGTCTGAATTTTAGGCTACCCCAAAGTCCCATTAAATTTTGGTGGTGAATTGTGCCTTTTGCGAACCGCATCCCTTGCCTTCTTCGCCGGGGTACCCAACTTTGATGACCAAAAGTGACATATCTCCAGTGCGCCAAACAGCGCGGACCATCCAAGAAGTGCCCCTTATCCGAAAGGTTGTCCGATGCAACGCAGCCATTGTAATTACCATCTGGTTATTTAACATAGCCATGGAAAATCACCATTTTTAATAGGTAATCCATCTATAAATGGATTGTTTTCCATGGCTATGTTAAATAACCAGATGGTATAATCATCATTTGTTGACCATGAAAAAATCATTATTGACTGGCCAATGAAGACTGATCATTGAACGTAGTGAAGAGACTCACCAATTATCACAAGACTAATAAGAATAGTAATGCTGAGAATAAATGATAAATAGATCGATGATCGATTATGATATCAGTAATACTTATTGCTAACAACAACATCATCCAATAAGTCTTACAAGTAGGCAACCCATTTTGTTAGTAACGGGTTTAACACAAAAACTGAACTTCATTGAAATACAATAACTGACATTCATTGAGTATGACAAATAGTATTCATCAATAAGAACTTTACCAAATAGTGACAAATGACAATAGAATATCATATTATCAATATCACCAGATATTGACAGTCAGTAAGATTCCTAATATGATCGATATCGTCAACGACTAATAATCCAAGTATCAATAATATTACTATAATATAAACAGTATCATATGTTAGTACCCTGGTTAGCATTAATTGTCAATAACAGTAATCAGGTTACCAATATCACCAATTACCAACAGTCCAAGTATTCTTACTTAAGCAATATCATATTGATGTATTCCAATCATATTCGTAATATTAGCAATGAATCAATATTAGAACTTTCCCCATATTGTCATGTAATTACTATCATATGTTATTAGTTTGTATTAATTACATAAGAATATTCCAACCAATATACATAAGCACTATTTCAAACATAAATAGCTGGTAGGAACCATTCCCAAATGGGCGGCTTATTGTTTCAACCACATAACATCACCACAGCAACCCGGTCACCGTCGCCTTAGGTGACCGTTGTGGCCAAGGCCTTCCGTGAGCCGACGACGACGAAGTACACGGAGGTGGCAGGAAAGGACGAGGCGAGGCTGTTTTTGGCGCAACTTAGAACTAGTTGGGATTAGACCATGGCGTGATATCCCAATTTTTCCGACTAAAAACCTAGTTATGGTTATATATGCCCGGATTCTAATTGGAAGCCACCATCAAACATGTGGAGCTACCCATGGCTGGGAAAATCATCGCGAACTAACCATGGAATTTTAAGCACCATGTTTGTTGGGATATGTTGGGCCCCGAAAAAACTCAGGTGCAACATGTACACTTAAAAATATAACTGGAACTGCAGTTTTTTCTCCAGAGCGGGGTTGTTTTTAAGTGGACCACAATATTTTTGAACAATATTGGGGTTTTGAACAGTATAAAACCCTCAACTAACAGTATATCCCAATATTAATCCCAATATATCCCATTATATATTAATGATATATTGGATAGTATGATCCCCGAAGAAATCATCAACCAATAGGGGTTTAGCCGCAGCTTAGCAGCTGATTCACCTGGTGGTCAGACGTGTATAGGGCGCGTCTGTGCGGAACGACGACAGCAAAGTGGACGAGGAGGATAGCAACGTCTACGGCAAGAGGCGCCTTGCGGTGGGGTTCTGGGTGAAACATGGTGGAACTACTGGAGCTGGGTTGGGGTTTACCAAAGGGTTTGGGGTTAGAATCGAAGATTTGGAATCAACAGAATGTGGGTAAACTTGTAAACCGACTGGTGAAGAGCATATTTTTTTGGGGGGATTTTCATCTAGCTCTATCTTCTGGCTGAATAGTTATATCAGAATGAATAGTTATGTCTCTTGCATCCCTTGCATCCATGGGGGGATTCATGATATCCAGCGATTTGCTATTTTTTTCTCCAATTTTTTAGCTACCTCAGTGTGAATATACGATAAGATTTTGTATCCTTTAATTTGGATAATATGTTGTTATTGTTTGGCCGAATCGATTCGCGTTTCGCAAAACGTTTCTGTGATCACCGTTCATTAGGTGTGAGAGAACATCGATCGTTTTAGCACAGCCTAAGCTGAAGATCCCCAGTGGTCATTTGTTTTTAGTGGGATTGTCTGAAGATTGGGTGCCCCCAAATCCAGTAGTGAATCATGATTTTCCCTGTTAGAAGAGCTTTTTTAAACGGGGTATATCGTACTTGTATATACTGTATACCTTATTCTTGGACAAAGCCAAATATCCCAAATATCATATCCAGTTGGTTAGAGGTTGCATGATATATCCCAATTATATCCCGTCACATGATTGCTTGTTTTCTCATCGCAAAGCAAGATGAGTCACCTGACGCCAGCTGCCCCATCAGGAGCTTTCCTGAATCGCCCAGCCCTCAGTTCGACAAACCCGAATCCTGCGGATCCTGCGCAGCTTTCCCTCAGTTCGACCTAGCTCCCAACCGGGCGTTTTTATCCGGTGGTGTTTCAAGTCCCCAGTGATGGGTGGGTTAGAGACCACAGTGTCCTGGGATGCACCAAGTTGGTCCCCTGCGCCGCCACGGAACATCACTGCAACTCCCAGGAATCGTGTGTTTTTTCACCGTTCTCCCAGAAGACTTCACAAAATAACTCTCCAAAAGACAATGCGCATGACAGGTTCAAACTCCAAAAATGATCAAACATGCTGAACCCAAATTTCAGGTCTCCAAGATGTTGCAAATCCCCATGTTTTCCAACACCTGAAACCGTCTTTTTCAGTGGCCCTGATGTACTTTTCCAGGGTTCCCTGGGGAAATCCCCACATCCTATGGTTGATATTCTCCCACTGCATCCCCGGCATGGTTGGTAGACTTTCCCTTTTTTGTTGGTGAAACAACATAAATAACAATCTATAGTTGGTTGATTCCCTATTTTGGTTGTTTTTCCCAGGATCTACCCAGTCTGTTTGCATCTCCCGCTGAGTCCCGTTGGCGGCCTTGAGAATGAGATCATTGAACCGCAAAAAGAAGCCAAAACTGCACTTGCAAAGGATGTGCCCTAAACCCGGATTTGCTCATCTGAACTTTTCTATACCTAAAAAATCAGGAGACAAACTTCCGCATTTTGGAGAAGATGAGGAAGAGAGGTGAGAAAAATCGCCGCAGCTTTTTTTTGCCAATGAAGCAACTCCAATGGTCGGCACTGAGAATTTCAGCGCACCTGCGGGCCGATCCAGTTGAGCGAGTTGGGGTAGCCATAATGGTGATGCAACAGGGAGGAAGATGTATGGTTTCAAAATGCGAGTACCACAACAGCAATGATATTCAGAGGGAAATATTGCAATACCCTTGAACTAGTAATTTCAGATAGCTATGGAAACCATGGCCCATTTAGTTCGATGATTTACCGATCAAAAGCGTTGGATTTTACCATCCCGAATTGGAAGGCTGGACATGGCATTAGATGTACCATGTATCAATGGATTGGTTTAAGGGAAAATCCACAGGAAACCAGAGTTATTTTCCCATTAAATATACGGTGTTCCTGTAAATTTTCCCTTAAACCAATCCATTGAATGTAGTTTCAAACATCCCAAATACTTGATGATGATGGGAGTTTCCCGTTGACATCGTGACATATTGGAGATTATTATGAAGAACAATCCATCATAGGAATCCTCGACCATAAATAAACTATCCAACCACAAGCCAAGCATGAATTCAACAAGCATAAGCCAAATTAGATTAGCCCAATCACAAACCCAATCGGTTTCCAGTTGGTCATATATCCCCTATGTTGCATCATATCCCCATTGTTTTCCCTGTAAATATCCCAACTTTAAACCCTGGGAACATTTTCAAATCTAAAGGGTTCAATCCACCACCACTACGTCTGTAATTATTTGGGGGCTTCTTAAACTGAGGTTCCCCAAGTCACCGTAGGTTCCAATACCAAGTCATGGTCTAATGACTTGGATGATTTGGGAGTACCCCCTATGACTTAGAAAACCTCCATATCAGTAGATCATGTCCCAAAGCAACTTTCTGCTGAGCCCAACACGAGCAGCTGAAGAGATGGCGCGTATCATGTAAAGGGCATGACGCTTCAGGAGCGCGAATTTTCCGTAGGGTTCACATGGCTTAGTTCAGTTGAACTTCCGGGAATCTCACCTGGCAATGGCAAAATGGCAATGGCTCCCCATCCGTTGACATCCTTTTTTTTGGTCGTGAAAGATGGGGGATTTCCCAGCCTTCCCAGCCATGTGTGGTCTCCGAAGCCGAGCGATACGCATAGCATCGCTCTTGCCTGTGGTGAAACCATGACATCGCGCGCGCTCGTGACGTTGCGGACGCTGCGATGCTTGGTCGCTGGAAAATCGCTGCACGAAAGGGACCCCCCAAGTTCAATAGGTAAACCTGGTGTACAACGTCCCCAAAAGAGACGATTTTTTGAGTTTGTAGAGAGTTCATGTGTTTGCGTAGCTCCACATCTTGGACTTGGGATGGGTGATGATTTGAGGCTGCCTTTATGTACTCGGCATCAATATGGCCCCACTCGACCTACTGTCCACTTGTGTCCATCCAGCGCAACAAACTGATCCATGCCTCAAACATCCTCAAACCTTTCCATATCCTGAGACACAGCGGGACTTCAAAATGGACAACTCAGGGCAGGTTTTAAGCTTTGGATGGGTACAGTCGCAAAAAAACGTGCCAACTGCAACAGCGAAACATGACTTTACTGGTCTGCACAGTCTCGAACATGTGCAACATTTGATGTAGGGAAAGATGGGAGAATGTGGGGAAATCATTTTCCTACATCTTTTGCAAATAGTTGAGGTGGCGTGAAACCCTGCCACATTTGCACTAGTTTCATCCATGAAAACTCAGATGATGATTTTTTTTCAGATGACAACTTTGGGAAAAATCCGAAGTGCAGTCTGAAGAATTAGGGCACCCTCAAACTTGATCAAACTTGCTGGTTAATCATTTTTTCCCAAAGAGATTTTAAGAATATTCCGCCAGATGGACCTCCATGATCTGCCGCTTCGCGCAAGGCACATGCCAGTAGGGCCATGGCCGTTTGAAGGTTTTAAACTGGTCAAATGAGTCAAGTTTGAGGTGTGAAAAACAATGAAAAACCATGGTTGGAACATGATCTATACATCTTGAAGTTTCCACAGCAGCTGGAGGATTTTTGCATGACATGGCACTGTACCCATCAAGGACGATGAAAAATGATGAAAATGTCAGTAGCGTTTTGTTGAAAGCCGGCCATGGGAAAATATCGAGGGAATCCCAGATATATCACTTGAAACAAGAGAAAAACCACATTATCATATTATATAGGATTTCTAGAATCTATTACCCCAATGGAAACCGGTCAATTGGTGAAAAATCCACCGGTCGCTTTCGGTTGCTTCGTGGGTCGTCATGGAGCGCAATGCTGCACCCTCCGTTGAGTTGGGCGTCTCAGGGGTGTGATGACGTGGATTCTAGGGATCTCCGTTGAATCAGAATCATGTTGAATCCCCTCTTTTACAATGGGATATACAACTGACATTAACTGATTTAAAAATGTGTATCCGAGAATGGGATACACTAAAAAAAATTGTAAGGTGAAAATGATGATATGTGTTTCAATATGTTGCAAATAGCATCTGAATTTCTGGAAAAGCTCCAGATTTTTGCAGCTTCACTCCCAATTATTGGTTTAACACCCGTTTTTGCTGATGTTCAACTCCCAATCTGTCTTGGGTCCATCGCACTTTGCGAGTTAACCAACCATTTCACCAAGGTTCAGCAATGTTAAGCAGCCATTTCCAGCATTTCCACCATTTCCCCACCTAAATCCCAACATTTTCATACATTTTCCTGGTGAGATCAGCATTTCTTTCATGATGAAGTTGTTTCTTCCCATTTTTCGGTGAACTTCCCATTTTGATGGCGAAATTTCCCATGTTTCTTGGTGAATTTCCACCGGTTTTCGGGGAACTCTCCTCCAACCGCGGCGTCTCTCGTAAAGCGCCAGGTTGGACCGTGCCTTCCGCGGGCATCGGGGCCCGGTGACCTCGCTGGCCTTCCATCCGGAAGAGCAGCAGGTGAAAATGATGGACCAAGGGATTTTGAGGGGTAGCATTTTTTCATGGGACTTTATAGTGATTCAATGGGATTCAATAATATACTTTTGAGATTTAATGGGACTTTTTGAGGTGTATTATATAAATGGGATTCAATGGGATAAAAATAATGATTTAATGGGACTAATGATTGTGATTCAATGGGATATTAATGAAGCCATGGCCCAGTCGGAATAGTGGATTCACCCATTGATAGCATGGTGGATCTTTCCATAGTTTATCCCATTTATATATCACATTAATATCGCATCAATATCACATAAAAGCCCATTAATATATAGCCTCTGGTAATGACTGTTACAGTTAGCTATGAAAAATGGCCATAGATAATAGAAATGGTTGATGAATACCCATTAATAGCCTGGTGGTTTTCCATAGTTAGTTTACCAGAGGGTAGCCTCTTTTCAGACAAACCCATATTATATATATATACATATATATCATATATATATATAATTAGATAAATATATATATATATATATATATCCTTGACGGCGAAGCCAAAGATAGCTCCTTTTCTGGCCCAATACTGCGGGTCAGTGCTGTTATGCTGCACCACGGGTGCAGACGCCGCAGCCCAACTCCATGTGCAAATGCCGAAGTGCAAAAGGCTCAGGCAAGTGAGCGGCAATCGTGTCAAACACTCTTCTATAATCTGCTGAAAAGTCCTTGACGGTAGTATGGTTCGAAGACGCGTTTGTACATGTTCTACAGACCACCACACTTCCTGTGGCTATAGCAAGCGGTGGCCCACGCCCCGCTGCGGCCCTGCTTCGCCGATGAAACACCGCGGAATCTGACATCGGCAGCTTTTAAGGCCGCCAGTGGTGATGACCATTTTTGCTGGAAATTCCAGTAGCGGTCGCGCTGCGGCCGGCGCGGCCCCATAGCACCCGCGGCCCTGTCTTACCTGTAAATTTATTCGAGCGGCCCTGCATACCCCGTTTGGGAATTCCAATGTTGTACCAAACGGGGAGGTGCTTCTTCTGCTGGCATTGTATTCCTGGGATTTTCCAAATGGGGTCTTTATGTGTCTTTCTGGCTTCATGTTGTCTCTTCTTACTCGGGGCTCGCTTCAGATTCAGTGCGCGCAAGGCAGCTCTGAAAATAGAGCTTCAAAATCGAGCAAAAATGGCTTTTCTGAACGGGACCCTCGCAGTATATATACGCTTATATACATAGATATATAGCCTGTCACCTATACATGTATCTATCAGATGAAACAGTATATATATATATATATGTATATATAAATAGAATTAAATAGAAACATGTAAGCTATTGATCCCAGTATCATTATGACATTAATCAATTCTATGATAAGAAGCAACAATGTCTAACATTCATTTTAGATATGACTGTATATATCTATACACATACATATGTGAGATTCAAATAGACAAATACCGGATTTTCATGGACTTTCCATGGTTTTCAACCCTATTTTCATCTTACATAGAGTTTATCATTGTTATTTGTCCATATTCTACTCCAGGATAACTTTGTATAGCAACCTCCAACCAGATAGATCAATGGGGACGTCAAATTGATATAGATAATGTAGCCCCCAGATATATGATACTTCGATGCTTAGAGAAACGTATGGATGTAAGATCCTGTCAAGATACTGATAAAATACATCACTATATTTTTCCGGAGTTGCGAGAAAAACAAGATGGTAAACAGTGGGATGTGGTAAATTCATTCCCACGTAAATCCTGACAGGAATTGGTGCAAATCGCAAATCTGCATCTATATGGGAACTGATTGAATACAATTCCTCACAGAATCATTCGGAATTATCCATTTTTGAATTATTATTGTATACATCTTAAAGGAAGGATAGATTTTAGGATGAATACCAACATTTATCCAGACACCGGCCCCATTACTAATTATTATTCCAATGTAACTTGATCATAGCACATATGAATTTTGTGGCTTTTGAAGTGCACACCGGGACATCCTTTTGTTTTAGTAGTGCGATGCATAGGGAATGGGCAATGACTCAATCCATAATTATGAACAATTATCCCGTTGTTCCCCATTACTTGAATATCTTCCATTATTCCACTCATTCCAATCCATTTTTTTGCGTGTTTCTGACAAGTTATATTTTCAGACAAACCCAGTTATTCCCTACGAAACACAGGTAAGTTGTTGGCGAAAAAAACACTGGAACCCGCAAAAAACGCCAGCCGCCAGGTCGTCTCAGGCTCTCAAGATGGCTGCTTGTTCGCGCGACTCTCAGAAGCGAGAACTGAGCGAAACTTCAGATGACATCAGTGACATAAGTATGGGAGTCACTAGGCTTTATCCCATTTCTGAGCTCTATATATATAATATGTATATATATATATAATATGTATATATATATATGTATATATATATATATACATATATAATGTGTATATATATATATATATACGTATAATATGTATATATATATAATATTAGTATTAATATATATATATATATAATATATATATATAATATTAATATATATACATAATAATATATATATATATATTCTCCAAAACACTGGTTTATGATTGGTTATTGTGGTTATTGGCCATCCAAAAAATCTCCGAGACCGGCCAGGTCTGGCATTTCAAAGCGCAGTTGCGACCCTTTCGCTTTGTGGGTCTGCCGCGCAGAGCTGTGGAAAGTTTCAGTTCGCAGCAGTTTGACATGTTTCAGCTATAGAGTTTTCCGTAGATGATTGGTGATGAGTGATTTTTAAATAATTGGATTAAACAAATTGACCATGATGTCACTAGTTGTAACAATTCACACATTTACTTCACCAGTATTCCTGGAACCTTGCCTTGGATCAACGCTACCTATCATGAAGTTCACCAGACACTTTGAATCACTCGCCTTTAGGTCACAAGGGCGAAGTGCATCATGTGGCCATGAGCCGCACAGTGCCTTGGCTGTTGGCCGTTTCTAAGGATAAACATGTCCAAGGATTACATGGCTTCCAAAGTTCAAAAAACAAGGCAGACTTTTGGGGCAAAATCTAGACCCAGTCTAGAAGTTTCTAGACATCTCTGAAGCAAGTGATATATATATATATATATATACACATACACCGCCGCGGTATATATTTCTATCCAGGGCCGAAGAGTGTAGCGCTGCATCCTTGGAATGTTCGTCACCTCACAAGTCAGAGATGCTGTCCAAAGTTTATGTCTGAAATAGCTAGAGCTTGGAATTCTCTGAAAAGTGGAAGTACTACCAAATACCAAATGCAAGCCCAGTGACAATGAAATGAAGAGACTGTTCATGAAGAGAATCTTTAACTTGTTGCAAGTCACAATCCAAATCGCTCAAACCCACTAGCAGTGTTCAAAACCCTTGTTGGTGGCTCGGTCGACCTGTAAACGCGCACTTTCTTATGCGCTTTTCCCACAGGCACAGCGTGTTTTTGTGCATTTTTTACCACGTATATCATGGTTTCGTGGGGTGGGGTGGGATGATAACATTCATGTTACGCGTGATGCACAACGCACTGCGATGTTGATGTAATGTTCGTGCACGCTGACATCGGTACGCAGTGCTACGTTGATGG
>Ga0126342_10014777_pt1 | contig 13742 bp, 13 predicted proteins | sample Cyp1metagenome_FD_92528 | JGI IMG/M metagenome (GOLD analysis project Ga0126342, IMG submission 92528) | Coral microbial communities from Lord Howe Island, Old Settlement Bay, Australia - Cyphastrea 1 metagenome | ecosystem: Host-associated > Invertebrates > Cnidaria > Coral ...
AAAAGAGGTATCGCTACACAAGGCCCCCTATCGCTACACACAGTAAATCACATGTTTTGAGTAGTGATGGCGGATCGTAATTGAAGCCTTTCATAGCGTCTTTTGATCATTGCACATATATATGTGTGATATATATTATATATACATATGATCTTATACATATATAATATATGTATATATATATATACATGCTCACTTGCCCAGAAAATCTGTGTCAAACTAGGGGAGTTTCATTGGCACCAAATTGACCCGCCTGCAGCCAGAAAGTCTTCCCAGGCTGCTCCCACTCCCACCAGGTCAGTGTCATCCATCACCTCAATGAATTGCGCAGTGCCGCAGTGTGCCCATGCCTATCAAGTCTAACATGCTTACTGAAAAAATCTATAGTTCACCATGTATATTACCGTGGATATCCTATGATTATCCAATCCCTATCAAGATGCCCATTGTGGCCCCATGTATCCCATGTGATATTCCATATGATTTCCCAGCTTTCACGTCGAAAAAATCACCTCTGAGGCTGCCACCACCGTGGAGACTGCCGGTGGTTGGCGAGCCATGGCACGGCCTCAGGTGGCAAGCTGACCACAACAACCACTAAAATCATAGTACCCGACCTGGTAAACTAACATAGCTATTGAAAAATGGTGATTTATAGTGGATTTACCCATTAAAAATTGTTATTTCCCATAGTTGTGTTAGTTTACCAGAGGGTACCCTCTGGTAATGTAACAGTGTGCTATTGAAAATGGCCCAGTTGTAGATTCGTCACCTATCAGTATATATCAGTATATACTGTTGTAGTCATTTGTTGTCATCGCTGTTAAGTTACGCGGCTGTTTTTCTGGTTTACTTTTGGCACTTGAACTTTGACGTCCATATTTTTCCATGTTTTTTAGTTACCTTTCAGTGTCCAGTGCCTATATGTGCCTATCTGCCAGACGCAAATGGGCCGTATCCTATGGACCCGATGGATCATCAGTGATGGCCTCTGGTAAACGTTTACAGTTCGCTATAGAAAATCACCATGTTGAATAGCTAAATCAACTATCAATGGGGTAGTTTCAATAGCTATAGTTAATTTACCAGAGGGTACACTTCAAACTGATCACAACATGTCTTCTCATTCGAGCTGCTTTGCTCACATCATGCTCCTTTTTGAGATATTTCGAGATACGAGGTCCGCTGGCAAGCGCTGTATCATCCACCAAAAATGTGGAAATCCACAACGCAAAGCACATAGGAAGGGTGTCAAGGTGCCACATTCAACTGGAAACCTGCCGTCTCGTAGATATATTTAATATGATTTAATCATATTTAGATTCACGATGCAGGATCAAACATATGTCTGAACAAGTCATTCTATGATCAATAAGCCATAGACATACTGACCCTGATGTACAGTGACCTCGTGGTGGGCTCTTTATACTTCAGCAGCATGTAATTGATACCTGAGTAGAAAATTATCCTTTGCTTCGGCCAGCACCTGGATCGGAGTATTGAGTATGTCTTAATGTAAGCATAATACAATATATACCACTGTAGTCTACTAATCATACTGTTGTAGAATATATACTGTAATAATAATAATAATAATAAATATATATATATATAATATCACCAGTAACATCTGGAATGTATCCTAAGTGTAGCCTTGTTTCGAAGTGCAGTGCAACGCTACCCGCCTCTAAAAATGACCACAATCAAAATACAGAGAGATATAGAGAGATATAGAGAGCTTGCAAGCTTACACATCTATTAAATATCCATTAATGATGCTTTCCAGCTTCAACCAGCAAAAGGATATCACACTGCCCGGGCAGCCCTGATCCCTGCACCGAATTGTGCGTCGTCGAGCGTTCCCTTGAGGAACTCTGCCGAAAGGTCAACAGTCGATCCTGCCTCGCACTGGAGGCGATCTCGGAAGCATCGATTCCTATGGGCCCGGTTCAGCCATCACCTTTGACATTTGTGGTCAAAGATGGTCAAAGTGAAAAAAAGGCCCCGTGTCGGCACCCCAAATCTGCCAGCCTGCTCTGCATTCACTATAGGGAACCTGTGTTGTTTTTTGGGGTCTGAATCCTGCAAATATCTCGCGAATCGCCTCTAAATCAATATAAAACTGCGGTCTTTCGCGGATTCGGAGCATGGTTGATGTTCAGACAACATCTTGTGACGGGCCGTCACTGCACCACGCGGTTTCACCGCCCCACAGACGGAAGCACAGTTGAGTCATCCTGCGGCAGCATCGGATCAGTTTTAAGGCATCCCCAAGCAGAAAACAAGAAAAATCTACCGTACATGGAATCCAGGACCTAGGAATTCATGGATATTCACGGGAAATAATAGAAAAACTCTTCCAGACCCCAGTTTTGGGGATTTCATGCTCAATGTACAAAGCACACATGCCATGAAATTAAGTTGGTGGATATTGCCGTAATGCCACCAGCCAGCAAATGCAGAAAATTGATGAAGTTGTAGCTAGGAGATGATTGTTTGGATGTTCCAAAGAGCACTGAGCCTCCAGACCAAGGGCCGTTTTGGGCGGGGGGTTCGCCACAACCAAGCCAGAAAAAAACAAGTGAAAGTCTAGTCTTGAACTGGGACACTTGAAACATCACAAGAACTTGGAACTTACCATAGACATCACCAAGAACTTGCTATGTTACCAGCAAAAATGCTGATGTCCATGGGATTTCCTGGGATTTCATGAGATTTTGGCGGGTTGTGAAGTCCACCTTAGAAATGGCTCGAAAATATGAGTCATCTTCACATGGGGCCCGTCTCCGTCTCCTTGTCGGAGGACTGGAGGACTTGGTCGCTTCGAAACTGCCTGGAAACAAGAGCGGTGTCCGATGGTTTTTTTGGAACCTTACCAATCCATTGATTTTCAGCTGGGAAGTGATTTTCAGTATGGATCAGACACTTGATGAGGACCCCACTTTTGATGGACTTAAGGACATAAACGGTGTAAACTGCGGGTTTTCCATGGGATTTTCCATTGTCAGGTTGGATGGAAATAAGACTTGGAGTGATGGACCTGTTTAGATCGTTACACAGAGGTACCAGCCACTTGGTGCCAGGGAAAAAAATTACTGCAAATATCCTCAAAGGAAGGAGCCTGAAGGTGTGTGCCAGGGGGTGTGATCATCCCAAAGCTAGTGGGATTTGATGGGATTTGGGGGTCTCCAGCACTCTGATCAACTCCAGCCCCAAGCATCCCCAAGCACAAGTGTGTCAGCCTTGGTTTTATCAGGTCAAATATGGCTCCAAAAAAGATGAGCTGAGGGCTACACCTGATGATGTAGAAGAGGTTCATCAGTTGAACCTGGAGTACAAAGCTTTCCATGTCGATTTTTACGCAGCTTGATGCTTTGGCGTAGCGGTATGGCGGTATGCCACAAAAACACATGGTTGAACACATGATAATCTTCGCATCAAACATGCAGTTTTTAAGTTTTTGGGGTAATATGTTTCAGACACATCATTTTCTGTATCTAGGAGCGGTTTAGCCTACCAACATTCATCTCGAAGAAGTTTTTTTCTCTGGGGAAACCCTTTCGCATGTTGCTTTGGGATCATCATGATCATCCCCAATCAGCCTCTGGTAATTCAGCATCACTATACCATGGAACATCACCGTCTTCCGGAAATCATCCATAGATATCCGGATATATCCGGGCGTCCCTTAAGCCGTGTCGGATTTACCGGATATCTGGCAGGATATCTGCAACATCTGGTGGCATCTAAGGGACCACTGAATGACCACTGCATTTCTCGACGCTTAATTGTGCGCCATTTTTCGTATGTAGCCACCCTGAATGGTCCCCTGCCATGTAATACGATGTAATACGGTGATATACGGTGATCACTATACACTTAAATGACACATCATGCGATTTCAGTCCCGTAGTTACATCTGCTATAGCGGCCGGATCCTGTCCCAATTTGATGCGGGTGGTCCGGAGAGAAGCCAAGCCCCCGTCAGGCTGTCAGGCTGAGGAGCTACAATGAAAAAGACCACACAAGCAGCGATGATCCCTGCGATGAGCATGTTCTGGCGATAGATGGATACCTGCAGGTGACCACTGGACATCTGGGGATACATGTCTGGGGAACCCTGAAATCGGATGAAATCGCAAAATTCATCAATATATGACTGCATGGCGACTAGCATGAATACCCATTATCAAAATATCAACCCGATTGCCGATTGCTATGGTTTATTGAGACTATTGCTTCTGATCTTAAACCCAATTCTCACGAATTGTGATACTGTACGAAAATCTTTGTTGGGTTCGGCTGTACCCCCCAAATCATTCATATTAATCCATACCCATAGGATCCATGTATGCTATATATATATGGTCACATAAAGGGGATATATTGATGGAATCCATGGAGCACCATATATAGCAGCACCGTTAGGATCCGTCATGGGATATGGAAACCATATTTTTTGTAAACAAATCATCCATATGAAAATCCATATGAAAATCCATATTAATCCATATTAATCCATATGGAATCTATATAGATTTTGGGGATCCAACCAGCCAGGGGATCCATGGGGATGGAGATCCATGGGGATCCAACTAGGGATCCAACTAGGGATCCAACTAGCCAGAGCCAGGCCACAGAGATGGCAATGAAATTCTCATAGCCTTCGAGGCCTTCCTGGCAGTAATCCTGGGCACCACAGCCGGGCACCACAGCCGGGCCTAGCATGGGTTATGCTGGCTTGCTGTCCAAAATGATCCCAAGAAAATCATCATTTCTGTGGTTTTCTTTGGGAAACGACATGGGAAACGACATGATCCAAATGAACAAATGGCATCTCTCTCTGCCTTTTTTGGTGGGCTGAAATAGTCCAAAAAACCAAAATGATCCAGCAGTTGAAAACCTGGCTTTGTCTCAAGTTGTTTCAACATTTGGCACCACTCTCTCTGAATGAACATTTTATCCAGAAGGATTGCCGTTAAGTAAATGGGTTACTCCATGTTTGAACATCTGATGTCGTCCTGTTGGCACTGCTCGAGGGTAAAGCCGCCACCAGCTGCAAACTCAATGAGTTTGCACACGCCCTACCAGAGGGGTGCTATCACTGGCATGGTGCCGGTCCGACAATCCAAACTCTCAATATCTGTAAGAAAAACACCTCAAGGAATAAGGAAGAGGTTGGATCGCCCTCCTGATCTAAAGAATATTCGGACGTGTTTGAGTCACAACCCAGCCAACGTGGAACACAAAGATCTTCGGCAACAATCAAAAAGCCGGCTGAAAAGATGCTACAAGTGTGTTCCTTGATACCTATCTTTGGCATCCATTTGACGTCGGAAAGCTGAGTCAGTTTAGTCTAAGGTATCTCATTATGTACTGGATGCATCTGGATGCCTCATTTTGTTATATTATCCCACCTGTGATGAGCTTTGGGAACTCTGCACGCCCGATATCTGAGAGCCTCAGAGGATCAGGAAGGGATGGGGCCCAGTGTGCCATGGAGAGTTATGCAAGCGATGTGCTACGATGTGATGATGGCAAATCGATCACAAATTCTGGAGGTACATGTTCTTTGATTGAGTTAGACCATGATCAAGTTCAGTGCTGGAGGCGTCAAATGATGAGCATTCCGACCTCCAGAAAACAAAGTTGGAAGTGGACTCCCACCCTGAAGAATGGACCATGAATGAGAATGGTATGGTTTAAACCTTCCTGTGCCGCCCGAATTCGGTGACCGCCTCACTAGCCTTTCCCGTAACTGGCGCTGGCTTGACTGCAGCACTTGAGGGATCGTGTATACAGTCAGTATGTTGGCGAACTTGCCTCTCTGTATGTTGACCACAACATGCCCCGTGAAACCCCAGAACAATTGCATGGATTTTAAATAGTCGACTCATGTTGGCGTGAAAAAAGGGTTCTGTGTTCCTAGAGTGTTCAAACACCCAAAAATCACTACCCTCTGATAAACTAACTGTTTGCTATTGAAAATGGCCATTGAAATAGTTGATTTACCCATTAAAAATGGTGGATCTTTCCATCGTTTTTTGTATGTTTACCAGGCTGGGTAGATCTGCAGCATCACCACGACCCGGCCAAGCAGCAGAATTGTGGGTGAGACGGGTCGGATAAGATGAAGGCCTCGGGTCTGCTGTCGGAAACCAACCTGCGATTCATGGCATTTTTTGGGTCAAACATTAGCGAACATGGAATTGGATGGAATTGGAATATCTGAAAAACATCCAATTAGTCACAACTAGCCAGAGGCGACACCCCATGAACAAAATGGTTTGAGACACTAGCAATGACCAGCCTTTTGGTATTTCGGATAATTAGGCCATATTTAGGCCTTAAGTCATATTGTTTGAGAAGCATTTTTCATCTTAAAATTCCGTTTCCATTGCCCATCCTAAAATTGCATGTGGCTCATTGTGGCTCCTTAAAATCTCCCCTACTTGGAGGATCATCCCACTTAGTAAGTGGTTAGATCCACAATAGATACAGTGCCAATCTTAGATACCCTGCAAAAAATAAGTCTAACTGGTGAACGTAGATAATCCGTGATAATCCCATTGATACCAAGATTGACTAAAGGATTAGTTTCTACCCATCTACGATTGACCTAGTATTGAATTGGGACATTGTTTAAAAAATTGGGGGATAATTGATAATGGATCATCATGTTATCTCTGTTATATACCATCTGGTTATTTAACATAGCCATGGAAAGATCCACCATTTTCAAGTTCGGTAAACCATCTATTTCTATGGGTCATCTATACCATGGCTATGTTAAATAACCAGAGGGTATCACCATCCTCCGCAACTCGGATGCCACTGGGTGCCACTGGGTGGCCGTGTCCTCGGGCATCCCTTCCTTCTGCACCTTGCACTGCCGCGGCGCCCCGTTCCGCTCCTTGAGGTCAAAGAGCTCCGTGGGCTCACAGCCTGGGTTCGAAATGGGCTTTTTGACATGGGAGATTCATATCTACTTAGAATAAACAATGGTAATATCATATTATGGTTGATATCTACATGAATCATGGTTGATAACATATCCATTCATATGATGAATGGTTGATATAATATGGTAATATCATGTAATATCTATTACATATCATTATTCATATTATTAATGGTTGATATCTAGAATCTAATTAATGAGGGAGAAAAAAAAGCACATACATGGGATTAATATGGATTAATAATATTAGAGTAGTGGTTGATACCCATTAGTAGTGAAAACGCAGGGGATTAATATGGATATACCCTCTGGTAAACTAACAGTTTGCTAGAAAATCAACCTCTTTAAATAAGTGAAGCATCGGAAATGTGCTATTTCTATGGCTATGTTAGTTTACTGGAGGGTTCTGTCCATTGTCTGTTTTGGTTTTCAGGTTTATGAGATTGTGCTTATGATTTCACCCGCCAAGGCAATCACAACGGTGCTAGGGAGTACCCTGGAGCGTAGCCTGGTCGCTGAGCCCCGGGCAAGTCTGATATGTGTTGCATGCAAAGGATTCCATTTGTGCATAGATTTCCTGCAGCACAGACTACCGTCCAATTAAAATATAGACAATCCATGATGAATGTATAGCTCAGCTCCCTTTCAAAACCATGGTTTGTCCATGTCTATGTTTGCTATTGTTTTAACAAAACATGGTAATCAGTTGTCATTCCGCCTGCCTCCGTTACAAAATGCATTGGACCCATCATGACCCATCTGCAATTTTGCATGCAACAAAAATGTCCAGGACACCCACAGAATCATGTGCATAATTGATCATATAAGTGTTTGGGTGATGCGAATCTTGCAACAATTTTATGGATGATGCAACAAGACAGCAACGACAAAACCGAGGACCGAGGATCAATGTGTTAAACAAAAAAAACTTGAAGGCTTCTGCTAGACGATGGCAACCCATATGCAATGATAATCCCAAACAAAACTCATCGAGAATAAACAACAAAGTGACCAATTGAACCATGAAGAGTGCATGCAGCGGACTCAAGAATTGGGTATGGACACGGCTTGTCTGTTGCAGATTGCAAGTGACCATTCCAATCAAACACTCAAACAACAAAACATCATCCAAACTCCCTTCCCTTCCGTGGAGCCGAAAACGCATAAAACGCCATTGTCATAGTCCATAGCGACTCAGTAAATTCAGTGGATATTATATATGGTGCCATAGTAACAGAGGGTTTTTTTGTCATGTCCCAACTTCATGAGGGCACCTCTTGCACACCACCACCTTTAAAGACACCATGAGAGTCGCCGGCCTGCCAGGATTTTTTTGTGAAGCAGCAACCAACGGCGCGGCATGTCCGTTGAAAAACAAAGACAGCTAGTTATTGTAGCTAGTGTTGGTAAAAACAGTAATAAACCATCCCAAATTTCACCATAAATAGGTGGTATAAAAAGCCATTTCCTAATGGATGGTTTATGACATTGTTTTTTCCCACATTAAACCTGTAACCCCCCACAGAACCGAACATCAACTGAGAAAACTATAGAAATTTTATAGGATACTATAGTTACTATAAGTCTCAGAGCCTGGGCCAGCCTCAAATATCTCAAATCCACCTTTGTGGTTGCGAGACCCTGGGGTTGTTCCTCCCAAACCACCACTTTCCGCTCCCAGAATTGAAGCCAACAAGCCAACAACATAACATGGTTTCGACTCTCACCATATCCCAGAAAACTGGTCCCACCATTCCCGAAAAAAACGATTTTCAAGTACTTCCCCTGATTCGCAGATATCCATGGTGAAGTTGGCCATTGAGATCCTTACTTTCCCACTGGCTGGTGGTCCCTGAACAGTATGAACGTCAGTCGGGATCCTCCTCCCATTAACTCCCATTTCTCGGGCTTGAAAATTAAAAAAAACATCTGAAAACTTTAGTGAAATTCAAGGTAGAATCTCCCCATTTATATCCATTTATGTCCGGATTTCATGCCATTTAATGCAATTTACAATCTGCTTATTTAACATAGCCATGGAAAATGACCATAGAAATAGTGGATTTACCCATTAAAAATGCTGGATCTTTCCATAGTTAAACGTTTACCAGAGGGTAAACCTCCATTTTCCTATGGTTTTCCCATTCAAACCTCCATTTTCCATGGGAAATCCCAGTTTCGATGGCCACCCCCACCTGCGCCAACGAACTCCGGCTCAGGCCGTCGACATCTTGAGCATACTTGGCCTGGTTACCAGGGAAGAATCCTGGAAAAACCACAGATATGTCCATCATATGGCAGTGTGTCAAAACCTTGTACCCCTGGTGAACATCAAAATAGCTGGTAAATGGATGTTCATTCCCCTAAAAATGGTATTAATAGGTATTGATCCATAGCCATATCTTCATGAACAAGTTATGAATTGATATCATCTTAATTCATTTTATCACATATTTATATCAGTGTCACATAGTCATTAAAATCTTCAGACTTGTTATGGATCTTCATGAGTGACATATGGATTTATCATGGGTCAAAAGAGCAAAACTAATTATGTATTGTATATAAACATATAAACATATATAACAATCAGGGAGGAACTGTTCGACTTCGTTGGGGGGAGCGGAAGGATTGTCAGCGTTTCAAGAGTTCCAAATGGAGCAAACTTGGAAGTTAAGGGTTTTGGAAGCTAAAGGGCTAGCCAATGAGTTCCAACAAACAAAATGGGAGCAACAGGTAGGAAAGTACTGGGACCTTATCATCATTTTGTATATGCAATATATGAATATATATATATACACTCGTTGGGGGTTTTAACCATCTTGAAAAATATGAGTCAATGTGAAGGATTATCCCAGATATTATGGAAAATAAAAAATCTTTGAAACCACCAACCAGTATATGATGATATGTATATTACATAGCGTGGCTGAGCCGCCTATCCAACTCTCTGGGCCCTGGGGAAGTTGAGCCAAGAGGCAAACAAAGCAGCGGCCGTGACGAAGATCAGTAGCAGAATCAAGCCGATGACCAAGTATGTAATCATCAAGCATCGGTGGCCTTTCCTGCCAATGTCCATGTTTTTCAATGGGTATGACTGAGGGGTATATGAAAAAATGAAACCAAAATAAAATATCATTCTAGTGATGGTAAAAATAATCAGCCACCCAAAGAAGTTCCATTTCTGGCTGAAAGAAAATCTATATCTTTCAGCATTGGACGGAGTGACGGACCCCTCTCTTTTCTCACTGGGCATTTCAGCGATTTCAGGAACTTCACGGCAATCCTTCATGCTTAGCATGGGATCTTCAATCATGACAAGTTCTTCTGAACCGAGCTCCGTGCCAGTAAATGCTTTCCCATGGTTTTTGATCATCTGGGTCAGGGCATCCTGGGTCAGCTTTCTCTGCAACCAGTTCCTGACAGAGATGTTGCACCCTCTCTGGTAGTGTTTCGTAGACGTACCATGGAATAGATCGGCTCGGTGGAAACATCTCTGGATCTTTCTCGGCTCGGAGCTCACCTGATACGTACTCGATGGATGGTAGATATCTGGTCTGTTCGCTCCAATTTGGCGTTCCGCCATGCAGAATTCTCACATCACGAAGAAGTGCAGCTCCTGCCGGGACAGGAAAGAGCCTTGAATGCCGCCACTCAGCTGGCTCTTCCTCAGTTCTGCGATCCCAGTCCAGTTCCGTCTTCCCTGGCACCATGCGGATGGGGCCATTGAAGCTCGTCAACGCTTGGACGCAGAAGTTGACCGAGAGGAATGGGGGAGGCATCCTCACATCATCAGGATTCATCTGCATGTCACCATGTAGGAACTGATATTCCTCCACGCCAGGTAGAACGAAATCTCCACCGCCACTGTAGCACATGAAGTCGGCCTTGCCATCCTTGCTGAAGATCTTGGAAAGCAGTGGGTCCAACGTCACTCCTGCACGACTCAACAGGTGCGTTGAGATGGATGGCAAGTGGAGGATGCTCCCCGTACTGGAGGCTACACCAAAGCTGTATCTACCTGGAGCTCTGTTCCCTTTTGGATCTAGTGCTACGATTTCTTCAGCAAGTTGCTGGCAAGTCTGCAACACTTCTTTGCATTGCGAAGTGTTCAAAACCTCCAGCACCACCACGAAGCCGCTCTCCTGGAAAATCCTCATCGCTTCGTCCTCCCAGCGTGGCATCTTGCAGGAGACCATGAAGTCAGCCACATGGAGTGTCGAAGGTGGCGGCACTTTGTCCGTAAAGGATTTCTCACTGGAGCACCTGGGCGTCCGGCTCCTTTCCTCATCACTGCCAGGCTCTTGCTTCAATTCATTCAGCAGGAAACTGCCATCACCTTGCCCAGTTGGCATCGAGCATGCCAAGGGAGCAATTCCATCACATGTGCCGGTAGACATTTGAGCCTTTTTGTTGCGACACAATGTGATACAAGTGCTGGCTTCGGTAAGCCAAAGTCTTGGGAATTAGTCAGCTTAAAAAATCCAAACACCCTCAGCCAACTGGAGTGTGGAGCTTACTTGACAAAGACGCAAAATCACAAGTCAGATGGCACCTTCACAATCGTTCCATATGTGGAAGCTAGCTTTCAATCCGCAAGCTCCAGATAAGTCGTTCAAACAAGAGGATGATCTCATCTGGATCCCGGAAAAAATGAAATGCCTTCAAAATCTGGCAACCTGTAATGCCGTAATCTGTGATATGTTTCGTTACTATGTGCTGCACCCATAGTAAACCATCAACTTGTGGATTGTTATTGCCACGTTATGTCACTATCATTCTCATATTCTCATATATTCTCATGTTTCGTGATCCAAATGATGGTACAGTTGCCCGGAATCATGGAAAATGCAATCTCTAGCACTGCCATCATATCCCGACCAAGCCTCACTGCATAGATGCCCATGCAAGCGAACAGTGCCAGGGATGTCCCTGCGGCCAGCACCACATATACTGCACCTACACTCATGTAGCCCTCGATGACCTCCAGGGCGAAGTCGGCAGCGACAAATGCTGAGGATATTTTACATCGTAGATTCCTAATCTAGCAAATTCGCACGGGTTTGATCGTTTAACCTTTTGCAGCGGATCCAATTTTACTTTTGGAGGGTACCACCTTACCCTTGGATCATATATACTTCCTGACAATCTGAAATAGCAATGGACAAATCCACACACTGGTGTTTATCTCCATGTTTTCCTGTCAGGCCTTTCCATGGCCCTAAAACAACAATCAAATAATCTATCACATGGGTTTGTCTGGGATTAGGGAACCCTCCCGTTTTCAAAGGATTGCCATATTACCAAAATCATGGGTGCCATATTTTAGGATTTCGGAGATTTTTGGTATGTTCCCCAGGCTTGGAGCGCATTCTTCCAGGTCTCCCAAGCAGTCGCCTCCTTGAAATTCAAGACCACACCGGCAGCAGCAGCTGAGACGATGCCGCAAAACAAAACCACTGTGGTCAACAGGTAGAAGATTCTCTTGGACTTCTCCTTCCGAGAATCAAGATCTCATTAATATCAATGGTATATAACTGAAGTGTTGGATTTAATGGGAAGATGGGATAATCATCAGGGATAATATCTGATTATTGTTTATCATTAAAAGGAATTGATGGACACTTATAACTGACATGTCATAGGATGATTTTGGAAGAGACTTGTACCAATGATTGTACATTGTATAATGGAATGATTATGGGAATCAACATCTCTTTACGAAAAAAAACTGGGCTTTCAATAGGAAAACCAATGGAATATGAATGTCTAATTCGACATCCTGTCATGGGATGATTTCGGGGTTTTTGCCATGATATACTCAGTATGGCAATGACACGTGGCAGCCTGAATCCTCCCATGAATCAATGGAGGTTGTTTTTGTGGGACACAAACATCTATCCGAATCTATACTGTAAATGACGGCTTTACGTTGCCACGTTTGATTACAGGAGGGTCAGTTACCGCGGTTTTTTACTTTGGGAACCAAAATTGACCAACGCTCAAGTCAACCCATTAATATGGGTTTGCTCAAGAAACAAGTGACATTCTTAAGCAATACGGTCCCAATGTGTTTGTGTATGTACATGTATACCTATTATTTATCAATTACCTATTCACCATATGTAATTAAATGTAGACATACTGTGGATGTAATCCCATCCCCCCAAGTTTGAATTCACTATTCTTTGGCAACAAAAATGAGATTTTTTCCAATCAAAGCAGAGTGTATATTTTAGTAAGGCGCTCTATCACGTTTTCTTTAGAGCCAAAGTATACCACAAATACCTCAATGTATACCATAACTTTGGGTATACTTCCCCCAAACTATACCCTTAGTTTGGGTACACTTTCCGCAAAGTTCACCCAAACTTTGGGTACACTTTGGGGGAAGTGTACCTGAACTTTGGGTACACTTTGGGGAAAGTGTACCTGAACTTTGGGTACACTTTGGGGAAAGTGTACCCGAACTTTGGGTACACTTTGGGGAAAGTGTACCCGAACTTTGGGTACACTTTGGGGAAAGTGTACCCGAACTTTGGGTACACTTTGGGGTAAGTGTACCTGAACTTTGGGTACACTTTGGGGGAAGTGTACCTGAACTTTGGGTACGCTTTGGGGAAAGTGTACCCGAACTTTGGGTACGCTTTGGGGAAAGTGTACCCGAACTTTGGGTACACTCTGGGGGAAGTGTACCTGAACTTTGGGTACACTTTGGGGAAAGTGTACCCGAACTTTGGGTACACTTTGGGGAAAGTGTACCTGAACTTTGGGTACACTT